>OFFP01000798.1_pt1 | contig 24257 bp, 18 predicted proteins | sample 1521431 | NCBI WGS metagenome assembly OFFP01 (sample SAMEA3504104, study PRJEB24116) | mouse gut metagenome | biome: mouse gut; feature: mouse-associated habitat; material: faeces | place: Denmark | collected 2011
AACAGATTTATGAGTATGTTTATACACGATATAAAGAGGCTGCGTAGAAGGATTTATCAGTAAGAAGCATATATCAATGTGGTAGAAGAAATGGATATGGAGGAGATGGTATGCAGAAAAAGAAAAAGCTTCCAATCGGAATCGAGTTTTTTAAAGATTTCAAGAGAGATAATTTCTACTATGTGGACAAAACCAGTCTGATCCGCGACCTGATCGATTTGAGAGGGAGCGTAAATCTGTTTACAAGGCCGAGGCGTTTTGGAAAAAGCCTGAATATGGATATGCTGTTTTCTTTGTATACTCACTTTATCGATTCGGTGACAGAAGGGATCCGGAAACGAACAAAATTAAATCAGGAGGAGCAGACAATGAAAAAGAAACATGTACTTCGGCTATTGGCCGCAGCAGTCACAATGGGCATGCTGGCAGGAACCGTTTCATGCGGAAACGCAGGCCAGAACGACAGTCAGGAAAGCTCTCAGGCAAAGAAAGAAAAAAAGGAAGAACCGGAACAGGAGAGCGGGGATGGAGAAGAATCGGACATGGTATTTCGCGGTGGAACAATCCTTACTATGCTGTCGGAAGACGATATGGACAATTCTGCCGTTGCAGTGAAGGATGGCGAAATAGTTTATGTCGGAGATGAGGAAGGTATAGAAAAATATATCTCCGATGAAACAGAAGTGATCGATCTGGACGGACAGACATTGATGCCTGGTTTTATTGACAGGCATTTCCAAATAACATTCCTGAGAACAGTTGGATGGAAGAACTGGATACAGATAAACCTGTCGTGTTATCAGATACCTCCAAGCATGGCAGGCTGGCAAACAAGATCGCGATTGAAATGGCAGGCATTACAAAAGACAGTACGCCTCCGGACGGCGGAAAGGTTTTCCTGGATGAAAACGGAGAACTGACAGGGTATTTTTCGGATGCGGCAAGCATGTTGGATTCCCTGCCGACCATTGAGCATACGAAAGAGCAGATCAAGGAAGCTTATGATATGTTCCAGAAGCTGGCAAACAGCTACGGGCTGACGGCGATTGATTCCGGCGGTGCGGAGGACAATTACGCGGTGGTAAGTGATATGGAAAAGGATAGGGAACTGACACTGCGCATCAATACCACATCATGGGCAGGGCAGCCCTTGGGAACAGAAGAAGCGGAACGTTTAATCAAACCCGTATGGCGGACGAGGGTGTGATCGCGGCCGTGCAGCCGCTGTGGTTTTACTACGATCCGTTTTTCCCCGCCCAGGAAGAAAGCAACCTGGGAACAGAGCGTTTTGAGCAGGAATACCACATCCGGGACATGGATGTAAAAGCAATCTCGGACATCACCGTGGAATATACGATATCCGACGGACGCATCGTATATCAGAAATAAAACGTTCGGCATCTTAAGAAGCCATAACAAAAAAGACAGCCTGCAGTAAGAAAACTTACACGGTCTGTCTTTTTTTATACCATCGTATGCAGAAAAGCTGCCAGTGGTAGGTTTTCTGTATACGGCTTTTCTGTATACCAGCCACTTCTTTATTCAAGAAACCTAGTAATTACAAAATGATCTTAATGTACTAGCGCATATTCTTCAGCTTGAAAGAACGCATCAGATTCTTCAGCAGGCTTGCCTGAGACGACAATTCTTCGCTGGCAGCGGCACACTGCTCGCTGGTGGCGGAATTGGTCTGCACTACGGAAGAAATCTGGTCGATTCCGTCGGTGACCTGAGAGAGGGCGGAAGTCTGATTCTCTACAGCATCCACCACGATGGACATCTGGTCGGTCACATGTCCTGCGCTCTGGCTGGTCTGATCCAGCGCCTCTGTTACCTTATTTACGATATTGCCGCCTTCCGTGACAGCAATGATAGAGCTTTCGATCAGCTCCTTGGTGGCCTTTGCTGCCTTGTCGGACTTGGAGGCCAGATTTCCGACCTCATCCGCTACCACGGCAAAACCTTTGCCTGCGGAACCTGCACGGGCAGCCTCGACTGCTGCGTTCAGGGCCAGAATATTGATCTGGAAAGCAATATCCTCAATGGTGGCGATGATCGTGCCGATCTTCTTCGAGGAATCGGAAATATTTTTCATAGCTACGTTCAGTTCATCCACAAAACCGATGCTGACTCCCAGATGGGAACCTGCCTCGTTGACATACTCGCCGGCCTTCTCGGCAGCCTCTGCGGTCTGCTTGGCGTTCTGGGAGATCTCTGCCATAGTCGCGGAAATCTCCTCAATGGAGCTGGCCTGCTCGGTAGCGCCCTGAGCCAGAGCCTGGGAACTGCTGGAAACCTGCTCCGCCCCGGAAGAAACCTGTTCCGCGCTGGTAGAAATCTGTCCCATTGTATGGTTCAGCGCGGACTGGATGCCGTCCAGAGACTTTTTAATGGACTGGAAATCGCCCAGATAATCCTGGGTGGCGCTTTGGGTCATATTTCCGCGGGCCATTGCTTCCAGCACACTGGAAATCTCCCCGATATAGGACCGCAGCGTGCGGATAGTGTCTTCAAACATCTCCGCCAGTGTGCCGATCTCATCATTGGAAGAGATATCGACCCGCACCTCTTCATTGTTCGCCAGTCCTAAGTCTCCCTGTTCCAGGCGTCCGGCTATCCGGGTAATCTGGCCCAGAGGATAGGAAACACTCTTTTTCATGTAAACAGTCAGGAACATAATACAAATGCCGATTACAGCTAAGCCTACCAGAACAGACAGGATAATGACGAGAATGACCTCCTGCCGGGCCTCTTCCCTGGAAATTCCCGCGAAGATCAGTCCGTTGATCTTTCCGTCGTCTCCTTTTGTAGGTACATAGGAACACAGAAAACTTTCCCCTTGGATCGTTGCTTCTCCAACGTATGTATTTCCCTGCTGCAGCACGATCTCGTTCAGTTCGGAAGACAACTGGGTGCCAACCACCCGCTTGCCGTCCTGGGTCACGGTGCTGTAAGCCCGGGTATCGCCTTCAAAAATAGTAAATTCACACCTCATACGGCTTTTCAGTTCATCAAGCAGTTCGTTTGGATCCTGATCCTCAGACATCTGACTGAGTTCATAGGCCAGCATATTTGTACCGTTGGTACAGCGGTCCTTTTGCATCTTAGTCACCAGAGTGTTGTACATAAAAATACAGACCAACATCACCATCAGGATTGAAATTGCCTGCATGATAATCACTACCCTGCCGACCTTGGCACCGATCCTCTTGTACTTTCCTTTCTTTTTGCCCTCAGGAATACGAATCCCTTCCATATCTTGTCCTCCCTATGTTTCAAAATAATCTTCGCTTAAAGCGCCTTGTTTCCTTATTGTAGCATAGATTGAAGGCGAAGAAAAGACTAATTTTTCCTGAATCCGGTTTCCGCATTCTGTAAAATTTTACCATATATCGTTCACCGTTTTCTACTGGGTAAGTGAATGCTCGCTGCCTTTGTTGGTAATGGCACGGGGATGCGCAGGGTATAGATCACGCTCTGCAATAGATCCATTCGAAATCAAAAAATTTGAAAAAATCAATAACGGTTGTTAACTAATAACAAGTGTTAACCGATATATAATATGAAGATGATTTCTCTATTATAGAAATCATGTATCCAGCAGCAAGGAGGTACATATGTTGAAAAAGGAAACAGCGCCCAGTGAGAGTGAATGGCAGATCATGGAGGTATTCTGGTCCGCAGGCACGTCCCTGACATCTTCCGAAGTCATACTAAGACTAAAAGAATACACGGATATGACTCCCAGGATGGTACGGGTACTGATGAACCGCCTGTGCCAGAAAAAGCTCCTGAGCTACGTGATTGATGAAAATGATGCCAGAATTTATATCTATACCCCATTGAGATCCAGGGAAGAATGTCTGGAAGAGAAGAGCAGAAGATTTGCGGACAGCTATTTTTCCGGAAGCTATGCCAATGCGGCAGCGGCTCTGCTGAAAAATACCGCCCTCACAGAAGCGCAGATGGAGGAGTTAAAGGGGATTTTAGAAACCTGCAAAGGCCGGCATTCAGAAACCGGCAGGGATAAGAAAATGAATAAAAGAAAGGATCTGTGATGGCAGGGCAATTGACAGACAATCTGACACTGAATACTCTGGATTACACCGTTACATATATTTCCGTGGTGCTGGGGCTATGTGTCTGGGTTTCGTTCTTCCTGTTTCTGCTGATTCTTCTGATTCGGCAGATTCTGCCTGGAAGAGCAGTATTTCTAAAGGGGATGCTCTGGGGCATCTTGCTCATAACACCGTTTATGGGAAAGCTGAGGTTTTTCCATGAGAAAAATTTTTTCTGCTGCTGGACGTACTGGTGGATCGGATTTTGCAATGAGCGCTGGTGGGTCAGATACGGTTATCTGCTGGGGATGATACTTTGTGCAGGTGTTCTTTTTTCAGGGAGGAGAAGACTTGGCAGATTGGTAAATGGTATGGAAATGGACAGGGTATGCGGGCAGAAAGTCAGGATTCATGATCGTCTGCTCACCCCATTTTCTACAGGGCTGTTTCGACCCAGCATCGTTCTGCCGCAGATCCTGCAGAAAGAACTGGAGACAGAAGAGCAGGAGATGGTCCTGCTTCATGAGAGGACCCACATCCGGCTGGGGCATCTTTGGTTCTGCCTGTTGTGGGATATTCTGCAGATCCTGCTGTGGCCAGATTTTTTCTTTGCAGTATGCAGGAAGTATTTCCATGAAGATCTGGAACAGATCTGCGACCGGGTCACGATCCGGAAAAGCGGCCAGGATGCGTATGCCTATGGGCTGCTGCTGTTAAAGAATATGCAGCTTCTGAATCCGGGAGCTCCGGGACTGAAAAGGCGAAATGTTACCATTGCTTTTGCAGCCCCGGGAGGTTACAGAGATATGAGGAAAAGATTTTCCAGGATTGCGTCGTTCACTCCCTACCGGAGATCTGCGGCAGGGGCGTTGTGCCTTGGCAGCGCCGTGCTGATCGTGGGAATACTTTTGCTGATCTTGTATAGTTCTTATCCGCGTTATACGGAGGTGCGTGAGATCGTATTGTATCAGGGACCGGAGGAAGCGCAGATGATCATCCTGGAACCCGGAAGCTTTGAGCAGGCAGTGTCCTGGGATGAAGAATACATTTACATCCGCAGGACTCCCATGGATAAGCTTTTGGAAGAACTTGGAGCCGGGGGAGAACGGTTTTGGATAAGCTTTGGGGGATATATGAAGCTGCCCAGTATGGGAGGCAGCTGCAGCTGTGTCGATGTGGATTACCGGGGACAGGAGGAAGAATTGCGCATCCCATATTGGAACGGTGAATCCAATTTCTGTTCTGCACTTTTGAAGCAGATACCGTGATTCGATGAATCATGGCTGCGCAGGAAATGGTCCGTAAGATCCGAAAGGGCACAAACGGACAGATTGATAAGAAGAGGAGAATATTAATATGAAGCTGAATTTTAACCCGGGAATACAAAATCAGATTTTTCATGCATACCGCATCAATCAGAGTGCGGCAGCAAAAACAGGAAAGGCCGCAGGCACTCAGGCGCAGGAAAGCCGGACGGACCTTGCGGTTATCTCTCACCAGGGCAGGAAGGGAAGCCTGATCGAGACGCTCATGAAGCAGAAGATGAGTATCACGGATCAGAAAAATTCCCTGATCAGCTCTGCGAAAAAGGACGGCCGGTCGATGGACTCCATCAAGCCCCAGATAGAGGCTTATGAAAAGCAGCTAAAGGAGATTGACCAGCAGATGACCGAAGTTATGGCGAAAGAAATGGAGAAACAGGCCGAGAAGTCGAAGAAGAACGACGAGCCGAAGACAGAACAGGAGATTGAAAATCAAAGGCTGGCAAATGTGATGGATCTCTCACAGGGCCTGGAAAAGGCAGAAACAGTCGATTCTGTGAAAATGAGGGTAGACGGGGAAGCACGTGTGCTGAAGTCAGAGATTAAGCTGGATAAAATGTATAAAAGTTCAACAGAAATGGCTGCAGATGTTTCAGATAAGGAAAAGAAGCTTGCCGAACTGGAGAAAAAATCAGCGGAGCTGCTCTCGGACATAGGTGAGATTGTGGCGGAGAGTGCAGAGAAGGCAAAGGAACAGAATGAGACGGCGGCTTCAAAAGAGAAAGAAGACAGCGGCGGAGATCAAATGGCGGATTTCTGAGAGAACGCAATAGAGAAGGGCACAGGGCCGTCAGGAAATTGATACAATTATTTCCAACGGCTCCCCTATTGTAATCATCTGAGGAAAGGATTCCGGTCATCATTCGGATTCTTTTGTCTCGCTTCTTTGATATTCCAGTATATCTCCCGGCTGGCAGTCCAGCACTTCGCAGATCTTATCCAGGGTAGAGAAACGGACAGCCTTGACCTTCCCGGTTTTCAGATTCGAAAGATTTACATTCGAAATACCGACCCGGGCAGCCAGTTCGTTCAAGGACATCTTCCGGTCGGCCATGACCCGGTCTAGCCGCAATATGATCGACATTATCATACCTCCAATTTATAAGACAGCCACTTCTGGTGCAAGATTACTGACCATCAGTATTTTCATCCAGAAGGGTGCAGAAAAAGTTCTTATCTGATCACAAGGTCTCGTCCACTTCTTTCTGCAGGGCGCATCCTCTTTTATAGATATCACTGACCAGCAGAAGAATCAGACCCGTGAGGATCCATGATATTTCCATAGGATTTTCGAACACAAATTTATTGTACATGATGAGAGCCATTCCTGCCTGCACGATTAGTTTCTCAAAAAAACCGATGAAAAGAGCTATCCGGCCAATCCAACAGATATGTCGGGCAATCTCCGGCATAAATGGAGAATAGGAGTGCCTCATGACCCGCAGGATACAAAAGCTTTTCCATAGGATGAAAAGCATGGGCAGTTTATAGGAAGCAAGGATCAGAAGAAGATAGCTTGCGGCAAACACCTGGCCGTTGACAGTCGCCGTATCCACTCGAAAAGGCAGAAATTCCTTGGGAAACTGTACATACGATCCATCCAGAAAATAAAACCACAGGTGGCTCCCTGAGTCCATGATCTCTGTCTCTGATGCCGGACGCGACAGAATAGAAACCAATCCAATCAGATTAGCCAAAAAATTCCATATGAATAAAAAGAGATACATATAATAAAACGTCCTGATCCAGGAAAAATGCCGGTACTCCAGTTCTTCTTTGCTCCTCTTTTTGAATAGCATGATATGCTCAGCTCCTTTCATCCTTTGATTTTAAAATATCATAGCATCCTATGAAAGTTAATATATTTTTAATGATAATCATTAAAAATATATTGACTTTCATAGGAAGGATAAATTTTGGAGGATGATTTTTGAACCTTGGCAGGTCACACCCCTTGGCAGCAAGTTATGATACTAAATTCTCGAATAGATTGAGAAAATGAATTTGCCGTGGTAAAATGAAATACGGAACAGAACGGGAAGGAGAGGATGTATTTTGCAGAAAATCATCGTAGTGGAGGATGACAGGAAGCTGAACCGCGCCGTTTGTTATGCATTGGAAAAGGAAGGGTATGGCGTGGTTTCTTCTTATTCTATAGAGGAGGCGAAGGCGGTCTTCCTGCAGGGCGGCGTGCAGCTGGTTTTGCTGGATGTGAACCTGCCGGACGGGGAAGGATTTGAATTTTGCAAATGGGTCAAAGCACAGGCGGCGGTTCCGGTTTTGTTTTTGACTGCGCGGGACCTGGAGGAGGATGCGCTGAACGGATATGAGCTGGGGGCGGAGGACTATGTGACAAAACCGTTTTCCATGAAAATACTGTTGAAAAAGATTGACGTGATCCTGAAACGGACGGAAACGGAAGGGCATCTGTGTTTTGACGACGGATTTTTGAAGGCGGATTTTGAAGCAGCGAAAATGGAGGCAGGAGGACAGGAGTGTGTGCTTACGCCTACGGAGTTTCGGCTGCTCAGGCAGTTTGTGACGAACCGGGGGAAGCTTCTGACTTATGAGGTCCTGCTGGAACGGCTGTGGGATGTGAACGGACAGTTTGTGGACAAACATACGTTGGCTGTGAATGTAAACCGGCTTCGGAAAAAGATTGAGGACAAGGAACACAAGTATATTTCGAATGTATATGGGATGGGGTATCAATGGCTGGGATGATCATATTGACCGGATGTGCGCTGCTGACGGCGGCAGTTCTGGCATGGAAGCTGTATACTCTGAAAAGGGATATTTACCAATTTGCGGACCAGATGGAAAAGAGCCTGGACGGGATCCTTTCAGGGAAGGAGCCGGAGAAGGGCTGGGAGGACGAGGACACACTGTGGGGAAAAATCTGCGAAAAGCTGCTGCGGGTGAATCATATCTGGCAGAGGAAAGAGGAAGAAAGCCTGTCTGAAAAAAACAAAATGAAGGAACTGATCTCCGACATTTCTCATCAGACAAAAACTCCGGTCGCCAATCTGAAATTGTGCATAGAGATCCTCCAGGATGAATCTATGTCGGAACGGGCAGAGGAATTTTTGAGCAGTATGGGAGAGCAGATCGAAAAGCTGGACTTTCTGATGCAGGGCATGGTCAAGATCTCCCGGCTGGAGACAGGAGTCATTACGATCCGGGATCAGGAATCAGACCTCCGTGCGACCATCGGGCGGGCAGTGGCGGCAATCGTTCCCAAGGCGGAAGAGAAGCAGATCCGGCTGTATGTGGAGTGTGACCGGGAGGTCCGGATCCGGCATGATGGGAAATGGACGGAGGAAGCGATATTTAATCTGCTGGATAATGCGGTGAAATATACCGATGCCGGAGGTACGATCCGGATAGGGGTGAAGGTGCAGGAAATTTTTACGCAGATCAGCGTGAGGGATACCGGAAAGGGGATCGCGCCGGAACGGCAGGCAGAGATCTTTACAAGATTCTACCGGGAACCGGAGGTTCACGAGCAGGAAGGAATCGGGATCGGACTATATCTAGCCCGGAAGATCATCGAACTGCAGAAGGGATATATCGAAGTAAAGTCAGAAGCAGGAGAGGGCTCGGAGTTTCGGATCTACCTGCTGAATACTCAAGAATACAAAAAATCCGGCTGCTAAACCGGATTTTTTGCAATTTCGATCAGAATCTTTACGACATGCTCCATAGCCTCCACTGTGATATGCTCAAAGGGCCCGTGGAAACCGTCCCCTCCGGTGCCCAGGTTGGGGCAGGGAAGTCCCCGGAAGGAAAGTTCCGCTCCATCCGTGCCTCCCCGGATGGCAGGAGATACCGGCGTGATCCCCACGGCCTTCATTGCCGCTTCTGCTTTTTCTACGATATAGAAATGTTCCTTTACTACTTCCAGCATATTCCGGTAGCTTGGAGTGATCGTGAGCGTTACTGTGTCCTTTCCATATTTTTCATTGAATGAGGTTTCCAGTTCACGCAGAAAAGCAAGCCGCTTTTCAAACAGCTCCTGATCGTGATCCCGGACAATGTACTGCAGTTTTGCGTGAGATACATTTCCCTCCATGTCGGTCAGGTGGTAGAAGCCCTGCCGATCCTCTGTATGCTCCGGAGCTTCTTCGGGAGGAAGCATGCGGTGCAGCTCACAGGCAATGGAGCCTGCATTGACCATGATATCCTTGGCGCTGCCGGGATGGACGTTAACACCCCGGATCTGGAACAGGGCCGCCGCCGCATTAAAGTTTTCATAGGAGATCTCACCTTCATAATCCCCGTCCACGGTATATGCATAATCCGCTTTGAAGTGCTCCAGGTCAAAAGCTTCAAAGCCCCGTCCCACTTCCTCGTCCGGCGTGATTCCGATCCAGATGTCACCGTGGGAAATATTTTCGTGGATGAGCTGCTCCAGCGCGGTCACGATTTCCGCCGCTCCGGCCTTGTCGTCGGCGCCCAGCAGGGTGGAGCCGTCCGTTACGATCAAAGTCTGCCCTTTCCGGGAAGCCAGTCTTGGAAAGTCCGAAACCTTCAGAACATCTCCGGTAGCCGGCAGCGTCACATCTTTCCCGTCATAATCCGGGATGAGCATGGGATGTACATCCTTTCCGGAAAAATCCGGTGCGGTATCCATGTGCGCGATAAAGCCGATAGACTTCTTATTTTCATAGCCCTCTGTGGCCGGGAGCAGGCCGTATACATAACAGTGCTCATCACATTTCACCTGGGAAAGCCCCAGTTCTCTCAGCTCGTCCGCGAGGGCGCGCCCAAGCTCAAACTGCCGGTCCGTGCTGGGAATCTGTTCCTGACCTTCGCAGGATGTGGTCCAATAAGAGACATATTTTAGAAATCGTTCTTCAACCTTCATAAGTAACCTCCTGAAAAATGCCCTGTATGACAATTTTACATTTATCCTTGACTTATAGTATACGCAATCAGAATTTAAAAATCAACCTAAATTCTATTAGGACAGAACAAGCAAAAGTGTAATTAAACAAACAAATATATAATACGTTTTGCATCTCCCCCTATAAAATATAGAAAATGACAATATTTCAGAACAGAGAGGAGAACCAAGATGTTAAACATTACACATATGACCTGTGAACATCGGATCAATCCGCTGGCAATCGAAAACCCGAACCCTCGATTTTCCTGGGAGGTCCATTCGGAGGAGCCGGGAGTTTTTCAGACGGCCTGCCGGATCATGGTATCCGAAAAAAACGGTCTTACGGTATGGGACAGCGGGCGTACAGAGACAGGCAATACGCTGGATATGGAATATGCAGGAACGGATTTAAAGCCTGCCGCACGCTACGTTTACAACATTCAGGTATGGGATAACCGAGGCAATTCCTGCACAAGTGAAGCACAGATTTTTGAGACCGCATACCTGAACAAAGAGGGGTGGAATGCAAAATGGATCGAGCCGGAACCATTGCCTCAGCTTCCGGAAAACCCGCTCGTCAAAGCGCAGGAAATGTGGATGGAAAGTCTGACTGCGCTGATGAAAGGGGAGCAGCCGTTATATCATACAGATGACCAGATCTGGGATACGCTGCCGGCCGAACCCTACGATCCGCCGGTACGGTTCCGCAGAGTATTTGAACTGGGGCAGAAACCGGAATACGCCAAAATATTTATCACGGCCCACGGAATCTACGGCCTTTCCATCAACGGGAGGAAGGTGCCGGGAACGCTTCTGGCGCCGGGATTTACCACCTATGACAAATGTCTGAAATATCAGGCTTATGATGTGACGGAATATCTGCATGCGGGAAAAAATGCATTGGCAGTTACCGTGGCAGACGGCTGGTATAAGGGAAAGATCGCGCTGGGAAAAGGCTGTGAATATGGGGAGATCCCGGGGCTCCTTATGCAGATGGAGCTGTGGAATCCGGACGGCACAAGAGGACAGATCTGTTCGGATGAGGCATTTACCTGTTCCTATGACGGCCCCATCCGATATGCGGATCTGTTCCTTGGAGAATGCGTAGATGCACGGAAATATGACGGGGAACCCTCGGAGGTTTCCTTCCGGGCAGAGAACTGGAAGAGGGTGATTTTCAAAGAAGGCCCGCGACAAACAGCACAAAAAGAGGTGAAGATAGGAGAATTGCAGGCTGAGAAAGAGAATGCAGTGCTCATGGCCCGGAGCGCACCGGAAATCGAAGTGTATGAAGAGCTTCCGGCAAAGCAGATCTTAACCGCGCCGAACGGCGAGACAGTGGTGGATTTCGGACAGAACATGGCAGGCACGATCCGGGTGGAAATCTCCGCAAAGGCAGGGGAAGAGATTACCTTTGACCACGGAGAGGTATTGGATCAGGACGGCAATTTTACCTATGCTTTTACCGGAACAACCCGCGCCCAGCGGGATGTATATATCAGCGCCGGCCGGCCGGGGGAAGTCTTTGAACCAGAATTTACCTATCACGGATTCCGCTATGTCCGGGTCATTGGAGGAAAGGACTGGAAGCCGGAACAGTTTACGGTAAAGGCCGTCAGCAGCGCCAATCCGGTCACCGGAAGTTTTCGCTGTTCAGATGAAAAATTGAACCGGCTTCAGAGCAACATCTACTGGAGCCAGCGCTCCAACACCGTCGGAACGCCCACGGACTGCCCCACGAGGGAAAAGGCAGGGTGGACAGGCGATGTGGTAGTATACGGCGCGACAGCCCTTTACAACCAGGAAATGACGGCGTTTTTCGAGGACTGGCTGGAAAGCATACGAATGGAACAGAACCCACAGGGCCATGTGATGAATACGGTTCCTCTGATTAAAAATTATGTACAGCAGACCATGGCAGGGTCTCTTGGCTGGGGGGATGTGATCCTGACGCTGCCGCTGCAGCTCTATCAGCTCTGCGGGAATCGGAAGGTACTGGAAAAAAACTACGGAGCAATGGAACGATGGGTCCAGGCTATGCAGAAAGCAGCGGAGGAACTGCCGCCGGGCGCGGCGTCCCTTTCAGGACGCAGATTGGAAAATCAGCATTACCTGATCAACACGGGCTTCCATTTCGGGGACTGGCTTGTGCCCAGCGTGAAAAACAAGGCAGGTTTTTCCGACGGCCCGGCATCCGCTTTTTTGACGATGCAGACGGTAGATACGACACTGCTCGCGGCTGATGCGGATATGCTTTCCAAGGTATCCGAGCTTTTGGGGAAAACAGAAAAAGCGGAAGCTTACCGGCGGTATGCCGCAAGAGTGCGAGAAGCATTTTATGAAGAACTGTGTGATGAAAACGGAAAACTGACACAGGAAATGCAGGGAAATTATGTTCTGGCATTGAAACACCATATGGTGCCGGAAGCATTGGAGAAAAAACTGGCAGAACGTTTGGCAGAGCAGATCATACAAAATGAGAACCGTCCGGATACCGGGTTTATGTCGGTGGCGCACATTCTGGATGTGCTCTGTGACTACGGTTACCGCGGTCTGGCCTGGAAAGTGCTCAACCAGAATGGCTGTCCGGGATGGATTTACGAGGTGGAGCACGGGGCGACCACCATGTGGGAAAACTGGGACGCAGTCCGCCCGGACGGACAGGTGGACGGCTGTTCCTTTAATCATTATGCATTCGGCTGTGTTGGAGATTTCCTGTATCGGAGAGTGCTGGGAATCCAGAATGCAGGCATCGGATATGACAGGATCCGTTTTGAACCGGGCTATGATTTTGGACTGGAATGGGCGGAAGGATCTTTTCACAGTGTACGCGGAAAGATTCGCCTGAGATGGGAAAAAACAGAAGAAAGGATATTGGTCAGCGGAACTGTTCCGGCGAATACGGAAGCGGTTCTGGTGATGCCGGATGGGACTGAGAAAAAGCTTGAGAACGGGAGATTCCAGATTACATTTGACAAAATTTCATAATCAAGCAGGCATGAAAATCGGGGATTGTATAAAGTGATGACAAAAATATAATATAGTGAACAAATATAAAATAATTTTGTTCCCGGATTACTTAGAATACACGTATCAAGACATACACAGGTATGATCTTAGAAAGGAAGAGAGCTCATGAATAAGGAAAAAATCAGACATCTCATTTCGCAAATGACATTGGAGGAAAAAGCGGGACTCTGCTCCGGGGCGGATTTCTGGAGTACGAAGGGCGTGGAACGTTTGGGGATTCCCGCCGTGTCGGTATCGGACGGCCCCCACGGACTGCGCAAACAGAGCGGCGAGTCGGACCATCTGGGGCTCAATGAGAGTATCCGGGCAGTCTGTTTCCCGGCAGGCTGCGCCATAGCGGCAAGCTTCGACCGGAATCTGGCGAAAACTTTGGGAGAGACCCTGGGGGAAGAATGTCAGGCGGAAGACATCAGCACCATCCTGGGGCCGGCCATGAACATCAAACGCTCCCCCTTGTGCGGACGGAATTTTGAGTATTATTCCGAAGATCCGCTCCTGTCCACAGAGCTGGGTGCGGCATACGTGGAGGGCGTTCAGAGTAAGAACGTAGGTACAAGTCCCAAGCATTTTATGGCAAACAACCAGGAATTTCACCGGATGACCAGCGATTCCCGGATGGATGAGCGGACCATGCGGGAATTATATCTGGCCTCCTTTGAGGGCATGGTAAAAAAATCCAGACCATGGACCATCATGAATGCCTATAACAAGCTGAACGGAACCTATCTCTGCGAAAACAAAAAAATCCTGACCGACATTCTCCGGAAGGAGTGGGGATTCGACGGCTATGTGATGACAGACTGGGGCGCCATGAACAACCGGGTGGAGGCTTTAAAAGCAGGATGCAATCTGGAAATGCCGTCTTCCGGCGGAGCCACTGACGCGGAGATTGCTGAGGCAGTCCGGGAAGGAACCCTTTCGGAGGATCTGCTGGACAGATCCTGTGAAGAACTTCTGAACATCATTTTCCGTTATGTGGAAAACAGAGACCCATCCGCCGGACTTGATCTGGAAAAGGATCATGAGACAGCGAGAAAGATAGAGGAAGAATGCATCGTGCTCCTGAAAAATGAGGAACAGCTTCTGCCGCTGTCACCGGAGACCAGGACCGCGTTCATCGGAAAATATGCGGCTGCGCCCAGATATCAGGGCGGCGGAAGTTCTCACATTAACAGTTTCCGGGTGGAATCCGCTCTGGAACAGGCAGAGACATTTGCAGAGGTGGTTTATGCACAGGGGTATGACGACGATAAGGACATGACGGATGAATCCCTGCTGGCAGAAGCGGTGGAGGCGGCGAAACATGCGGACGCTGCGGTGATATTTGCGGGACTGCCGGACAACTTTGAATCCGAGGGGTATGACAGGAAGCACCTGCGGATGCCGGAGTGTCAGAACCGTCTGATCGAGGCCGTGGCAGAGGTACAGCCAAATGTGGCGGTGATCCTGCACAACGGAGCCCCGGTGGAAATGCCCTGGCTGGGAAAGGTTAAAGCGGTTTTGGAAGCCTATCTCGGCGGCCAGGCCGTAGGCGGAGCCGCGGCGAATATCCTGTACGGAAAGGCGAATCCCAGCGGACGTCTGCCGGAGACTTTCCCGCTCCGCCTGCAGGACACGCCGTGCTTTCTGACATACGGAGGAGAACATGACCGGTCCGAATACCGGGAGGGTGTATTTGCAGGATACCGGTATTATACCTCCAAAGAGATGCCCGTGCTCTTTCCGTTCGGACACGGACTGTCCTACACCACATTTGATTATCAAAATCTGCATGCGGAGAAGGACAGCATCAAAGAATCCGAAGGGCTGAAGGTTACGGTGGATGTGACAAACAGCGGAAAACGGGCCGGAAAAGAAGTGGTGCAGCTCTATGTATCCCCGAAAGACAGCAGAGCGATCCGCCCGGTCAGAGAGCTCCGCGCGTTTGAAAAAATCGAACTGCAGCCGGGGGAAACGAAAACGGTCAGCATCACACTGGACAGCCGGGCATTTTCATACTGGAATACAGAGATCCATGACTGGTATGCAGAGTCCGGGGATTATGAGATCCAGATCGGGAAATCCGTACAGGAGATCCTGCTGTGCACCGAGGTGCATGTAGAATCTGAAAAGGTAATTCCAAAAATCTTTCATCTCAATTCCACTCTGGGTGAGATCCTGGCAGACCCGAAGGGAAAAACGATCCTGGAGCAGGCTATGGGCGGCGCCATGGGGGCAGGTGCGGCAGAGATGGCGGAAAGCGCGGACAAGGATGAAGCGGTCAATGCGGAAATGATGGCGGCTATGATGGAATCCATGCCGTTGAGACAGCTGCTGAGCTTTGTGCCGGGTGTGACGAAGGAATCACTGGAGCAGCTGATAGCGGCATTGAACGCGTAAAAAACGGTGTTAAATAAAATCTAATGGACAAACCATAACGATTCAGAACGGCAGGAAAAAGGAGAGAGAAAAAATGGCAAAGAAACCGTTAGGGAAAGACAAATTCGGAATACAGAAGGTCATGCGTGCAGGCGATTATTTCGGAGATTCACTGGGGCAGTTTTCGCTCAATGCAATCTCCGGGCTGGTAGGACAGCTGACTTACTTCTATACAGACAAGGTGGGACTGGCGGCAGGCGCGGTGGCGACCGCATTTATGATCACCAAGATTTTAGATGCATTTACAGATTTGATCATGGGGAATATCATCGACCATACCAAACCGGGGAAAGAAAAATACCGGCCCTGGCTTTTGAAGATGGCGGTCCCGACAGCGGTGCTGACCGTACTGCTGTTTACAGTTCCGGCAAATGTAAGCCCGACGCTTCAGATCATCTATATGTTTATTACAAATTTACTTCTGACTGCAGTGGTCTATACGGCGATCGCGGTTCCCTACAGCGCGATCATGGTGGTACGGACCGCAAGTCAGGAGGAACGCGGGACGATGGGAACCTTCCGTGCGGCGGCAGGCTATGTGTCTGGAATGATCATTGCGGTGCTGACCATTCCGCTGACCAATATCTTAGGCGGCGACCAGGGCGCATGGATCAAATACGGATTAGGATTCGGTCTGGCGGCCCTGCTGTGCCTGCTTTTGTGCTATGCAAGAAGTAAGGAAACGAATCCGGCCGAAGAGATTCAGCCGGAGGAGGACGAGGAGGAGCAGATCCCATTTGGCGAAGCAGTAGGAAAGCTGTTCCGGAATAAATACTGGGTGATGGTGCTGGTATTAAGCCTGTGTGCTAATGTGACATACGGCCTGGCCAATTCTGCGGGAACCTATTATGCAAAATGGATCTATGGAAATGACAACCTTATCGGGATCCAGGGAGCGATCGGGATGATCCCCACATTGCTGGGATTTATACTGGTAGGCCCCATGATCAAAAAACTGGGGGTTACAAAAACACTGCGGGTTTCCTTTTTCCTTGGAATGGCGGCAAATGTGATCCGTCTGCTGAACCCATACCACTTCTGGCTGAACACGATCCTGGGATGTTTCGGGACATTTTCCAATATTCCGATGATGTGCCTGCTGGGGGTACTGACAGCGATGTCCATTGACTATAATGAGTATCAATTCGGACAGCGCATGGTGGCGCGCTCCCAGAGTGCGGCAAGCTTTGGATCCAAAGTGGGGAGCGGGGTAGGAGCATCCCTGGTAGGCTGGTGTCTGGGAATCGCAAGCTATGATCCCAATGCGGCGGCTTTGACGGCAGGAACCAAATATGCGATCTTCACATTTAATATTTATATTCCGATCATACTGTTTGCGGTGATGTTCCTCATATCACTGAAATTCGACCTGGAAAAGCGGATGCCGGAGATTCACGCAAAGATTGCAGAACAGAAGGCAGCAGAACATGCGGAGTGATCGTAGGAAAGTTCCGCTGTCATCCCCAAGGGCACCCCACTATGGCCATACGGCCGTTTCATAAGGTATACCCAAGGGCACTCTATTATGGCCGGGCAGAGAGATCATGTAAGATTTGTGTCTGCCCGGCCCAAAATGATTTCGTTCAACGTTCCTCCGGCAGCAGCCCCTTGCCGTGCAGAGCAGGATTTTTCCGATACTGCAGGGGCGTGATCCCGTACTGCTTTTTAAAGGCTGTCTGAAAATGGCTCTGGCTGGAGAAGCAGAGGTAATTGCTGATGACGCTTAAGGGTTTGTCCGTAAACTGCAGCAGCTGTTTGCTCTCCTCCAGTTTGCACCGGAGAATATACGCGCTCAGGGAAAAGCCCATCTGTTCTTTGAAGTAGGTGGAAAAATAGGAACGGCTGAACCCCACATATTCCGCCACATCGCGGACCGTGATCGGGCTGTTCGTATTCTGCTGGACGAACCGGAGCGCGCGCAGGAGGAGCTCGTCGGAAGTGCCCGGCAGGAAACGCTCCTGCACCTTCCCGGCAAAGTCCAGCAGCATCTGAAAAGACAGCGCATTCAGGGCGGCCGGATCGTTTGTTTGCTCTGCGGTCCGGATATAGAGGTCGGAGATCTGAAACGCGGTATCTGTATCCACCCCGCTTTTGATCGCGGATCTGGTGGCCAGAGTTGTGATCGCGATGTGCGTGTTTTTGATCTGCCGTAATTGCGTCGGCGCTACAACTCCCGCCTGGATAACTGCGTCTGTAAATGTCATATTTTTCAATCCGTCCATATTCCCTGTTTCAATATAATGTAAGATCAGCGATTCTACCTCGTAAGAATTATTGTGCGTAAATGTTTCCTTCTGCTCGTAAGTCTTTTCCACATGCTGTGCGGAAATCTTCCCGGAATTATTTTTTAAAATATCGGACAGCTCCAGCTTCTCTTGATTGACATAATAATTTACGAGAAGCATTTTTGTGAGGAAGGAGGTCAGCGATACCGGAGGGATGAACTGAAAGAAACCTTGGAAAAATGCGCGGTCTTCCTGCACGACGATATAATCGGCATACATATGGTGGAAATCCGAGTCCGTAAAAGGGATGTGGTTGACCGGACCCGCGAGAATCCAAAGCCCAGGGGGGGTGCTTGGGTGTACAGAGGCATACAAGATCCCGTAGTCCGTGAAAAGGTAGGAAATGGTCTCAGCATTTTCAAAAAGGGCGTCCCGGTACCGGGCAGGGGGATAGACGCAGGCCGGCTGCGTATCGGGAAATGCAGATAGAAGTTCCGTATTCTGATACAGGTAAAAGGGGATATTCGTATCCTGATAAAACAGCTGGCAAAGGTTTTTTAGATCATCTGTTCGGTTCATGAGGCCGCCTCCTGATTCGTTTTTCATCCGTCCGATGCATGCAGCTTCCAAGTCTCAGACAGAACCGGTCTGCTGTTCAAAACTGCTGTGATTTATAGATATGATAGCAGAAATATGACAGGATATCAAATGTATTTATAATATATCGGACAAATCTGTAAGATTAAGAGAGCGAAATCAGGTAGAATGATTGACAGGTAAACCGGGACTGAGGTCAGGCAGATATACTCAGGGGGGCATCGCATCATGCATGTCTCTGTGGAGCGGGCGGACTGCGCCGGGTAAGGTAGAGAGGAGAGAAAAGTATGAAATTATATGATCTGAGGACAGAATACAGGGTAAACCCGATTGGAATCGACAGGAGGCATCCGAGATTTTCCTGGAAAATGGAATCGGAGCAGGCTGATACGGTGCAGAAATCTTACCGCATCATGGTCAGGACCGGGGAAAAAACGGTCTGGGATCACAGGAAAGAAAGCGATACCTCCGTATTGATTCCCTACGCCGGAACCAGTCTGGAACCGGAAACAACATATCATGTGACTGTGGAGGTGACGGATAACCACGAAAATACGGCAGAGGAAACCATGACCTTTGAGACCGGAATTTTCCAGCCGGAGGAATTTCAGGCAAAAATGATCACACATGATTTTCCAGAAGAGGAAACCGCGTGCCCAGTCTTTTACAAGACATTTCCCTTAAAAGGAGCGGTGAAGTGTGCCAGATTCTATTCTACGGCATGGGGGGTCTATGAGGCGTACCTGAACGGAGTGCGCATCGGGGACGAGCGCATGGCGCCTGGGTGGACCAGCTACCACCACCGCCTGCAGTACCAGATCCACGATATTACGGAACTGCTGCAAAGTGAAGTACCAAAACAGGGAAAATTGGAGATGATAGTTGGAAACGGCTGGTATAAAGGGATTTTTGGCTTCATGCTGCAAAGCAAGATTTACGGCAGCAGGGCCGGTGCATTCGCGGAGCTTCATATTCTCTATGAGGACGGCAGCAGGGAAGTGATCTGTACGGATGAAACCTGGAAGGTCAGAACAGGAGAGATCCTTTACAGTGAGATCTACATGGGAGAAACGATTGATACGGATCAGCCCGGGATCAGGGAAGGGCATGTATTAGCGGCTGAGTTCGACAAGTCCATACTGACCGCCCAGGAAAATGAGCCGGTGCGTGTCACGGAGCGGATCGCGGCAAAGGAACTGATTGTTACGCCGAAGGGAGAGAAGCTGGTAGATTTCGGGCAGAACCTGACCGGTGCTGCAGAAATCCGGGTGCATGGAAGAAAGGGACAGAAAATTGTCATCCGCCATGCGGAGGTCCTGGACAAGGACGGCAACTTTTATCCAGATACCCTTCGCCAGGCGAAATCCACCGACACTTATATCTGCAATGGGGAAGAGCAGACGTTCCTGCCGCATTTTACATTTCATGGGTTCCGCTATCTCTGCGTGGAGGGGCTGGACGAGCTGTCTCTGGACCAGTTTACGGCCTGTGTGATGCATTCTGATATGGAAAAAACAGGAGTATTTTTCTGTTCTAACCCAAAGGTCAATCAGCTTCAGAGCAATATTTCCTGGGGACAGAGGGGCAATTTCCTGGATATTCCGACAGACTGCCCACAGCGTGACGAAAGGCTGGGCTGGACCGGGGATGCCCAGATCTTCTCCTGGACGGCAGCATTTCACCGCAATACGGCTTTATTTTTCGGTAAATGGATGCGGGATGTGGCGGCAGAATCCTCTCTGGAAAAAGGGGTGCCCCATGTGGTGCCGGATATCCTGGGACAGTACAGCTCTTCGGCGTGGAGCGATGCGGCGGTGATCGTTCCCTGGGTCGTGTACCAGATCTACGGCGATCAGGGGATTTTGGAGGAATCCTGGAAATGTATGCATGAGTGGGTAGATTATATCCGAAACCAGTGCGGTGAAAACGGGCTCTGGCAGAGCGGCTATCAGTACGGGGACTGGCTGGCGCTGGATAAGGAGGAGAGCGCGGACCGGACAGGGGCAACGGATAAATATATGATCGCAAACGCCTATTATCTGTATGTGACAGACCTGGTAAAGCAGACTGCGGAGGTCCTGGGACTCGGGGAGGCTGTGAAAGAATATCAGGATTTGTATGACGCCACTCTGGAAGCATTCCGACAGGAATATTATACCAATACGGGCAGGATCGTCAGCGAAACACAGACCGGGGCAGTGCTGTCCCTGTATTTCCGCCTGGCCCGAGAGAAGGACCGGGAACGGATCCTGCAGATCCTGCGGACGAATATCGAAAATCATAAAAACCATCTGGCAACCGGATTTGTAGGGACTCCGTACCTCTGCCATGCATTGTCCGAGAATGGGGCCCATGACCTTGCGGCAGCGTTATTTATGAAGGAAGACTATCCGTCCTGGCTGTATGCGGTCAACAAGGGGGCGACCACCATCTGGGAACGCTGGAATTCTATCCTTCCGGACGGCAGCTTTGACGTGTCGGGCATGAATTCCCTGAACCACTATGCCTATGGCTCCATCGGGGACTGGATGTACCGGAAGGTGGCGGGAGTCAGCCAGCTGAAACCGGGCTATAAAAAGTTCCGGGTGCAGCCTATGTTTGTAAAAGGGATAGAAGAAGCCGGGATAGAATTTGAATCGGTCTATGGGAAGATCGTGAGTAAATGGAGCTGTAAGAATGGGAAGATCCGGGTGCATATAGAGGTACCGGCCAATACTTCGGCGGAGATCCGTCTTCCGGAAAAGGACGGGGTGATCAGGGCCGGTTCTGGAATCTATGAATACGAATACGAGACGCAGACCAGCCTTGCCTATGAACGGTTCAGCATGGACAGTACGCTGGGGGAAATTTTGAACCAGCCGCTGGCGGTGGAGATGTTTGATCAGCTGGCGCCGGGCATGCTGGACAACCCGATGCTTGCCATGGCGCATCAGATGACCATGGCGGAGCTGTGTGCTCAGGCGGCGGAGGCGAAACCGCTGTATGAGACGGTGATCGGAGCGCTGAATCAGCAAGAGACTGCTGCAGCGGGTGTAAAATAAGGCGATAAGGCGGCCGTCCGGCTCCTGTGGGAAACCTGCGGGAGCCGTTTTTTATTCTATAGGGTGCGCCCAGCTAAGGGCTTGGAATTCGGTGGGTGAAAGTCCTACGGTGTAAGGTACAAGCTATACCGCACCAAGCGAGTCTTGGGTGGACAGCAGAGATGCTGTCTGCTAAGCGTAGACAGCGAGATTGCAGGGCATAACTGCACATAGCTTCGATATGAAAATGAAAGTGGGAAGGCAGAGGTGCTCCTATACACTGAAAGCAACATAACTGTAGTCACTAAGAGCGAGAATACAGTTGCTTCCCCGGAGTTTTGAGGTTGGTCATGCAATCAAGGATTTCAAGTCAACTGGAGGAGGTCTGTCTGGTTCCAGATGAGTTGCGTACATCTGGTATGCGGAACAACTGTCGAAGGGAGAACCGCAAATGGCCAGCAGAAGTCGGATGGCCGAATAGTACACGGTAAAACATACAGTGGAAGTCGAGAAATGCCTGTCCTCGCAGGCTAGCCATGCAAAGTCATATCAAAGAGGAAACATAGACTGTACGCAGAGACAGGAGGAGCTATGGAAACGAAATTGGCGAGAATATCACAACTATCAGGCGAACATCCAGACATGGTATTTACGTCCATAGGGCATTTGATAAATAAGGAATTATTAAAAGAGTGCCACAAGGAAATGGACGGAAAGAAAGCAGTAGGAACCGATGGGATAACCAAAGAGGAATACGGGGCAAGGCTGGAGGAAAATCTGGAAGAATTAGAGGAAAAGCTTAAGAAGAAAGCGTACAAGCCCAAGCCAGCAAAAAGAGTGGAGATACCGAAAGAAAACGGAAAGACACGGCCGCTCAGTATCTATTGCTATGAAGACAAACTGGTGCAGGAAGCATTGAGACGAGTACTGGAAGCAGTGTTCGAGCCGCATTTCTATGATGAAATGATGGGATTCCGACCAGGGAGAAGCTGTCATAAGGCATTAAGAAAGCTGAACGGAATGCTGGAAAAAGAAAAGACAAACTGGGTATTGGATGCGGATGTAAAAGGATTTTTCGACCACTTGGACCATGAATGGATAATAAAGTTCATAGAATCAAGAATAAAAGACCCAAATATCATCAGGCTGGTACGCCGGATGTTAAAAGCCGGAATCATGGAAGATTACAGATATGAAGAGACAGAGGAAGGAGCCGGACAGGGTTCGGTCTGCTCACCAGTAATCGCAAACATATATATGCACTATGTACTGGTGTGGTGGTTCAAGGAGAAAATGCAGCCGATCATGAAAGGGTACGCAGGGCTGGTGGTATATGCGGATGATTTTGTAGTCTGCTTTCAATACAAAACAGACGCAGAGATGTTCTATGAATATTTAAAGCGCAGAATGATGCACTTTGGACTGGAAATGGAGGAGAAAAAGACGAGGCTGATAGAATTCGGCCGATTTGCAGAAAGGAACCGGAAAGAACGTGGAGACGGGAAACCGGAGACCTTTACATTCCTCGGATTCACGCATTACTGTTCGCATGGAAGAACGGGAAAGTTCAGAGTGAAGAGGAAGACCAGTAAGAAAAAGCTAGCAAAGAAAAGCAAGGAAATAAATGCTACGATAAGAGATATGAGATTCCTACGCATAAACCAGATAGTAAAGAAGCTGAATGAAATCTTAACTGGTTACTATCATTACTACGGAATTACTGACAATTCAAGAAGCCTGAACTCATTTTATAATGTAGTATGGTTCAGGTTATTCTACTGGCTGAATAGAAGAAGCCAGAGAAGAAGCTATACAAAGGAAGGATATAAGGAATTGATGAGACAATTCCCACTCGTCCGACCACGTATCTATGTAAGTATATACGGATAGTTGTAGATGTATTAGCTTTGCAGGGAGCCGGATGCGGGAAAGCTGCACGTCCGGTTCTGAGAGGGGTAAGCCCCGCAAGGGACTTACCTACTTACCAAATAGTATATCATGAGAATAATCTGCAGGCAATAAGGTATGGGTCTTTGCGAAGAACTCTCCATATCAACATTAAAAATTCTGCCGGATAATCCGGGAAATCAGTCCGACTGCCACATTCCGATCTTCATCAATATGCGTCACTACAAAGGAAACTTCATCCTTTTTTCCCACCGTCCGGCTGTCATAGCAGGAATGAGCAATGGCGTTGACTCCAATAGAAAGCCGGACAAATACTGTCCCTTTGTGGATATCCTCCACAGTTCCGGCATATTTCCCCTGAATCTTGCATTTCTTCATGTTCTCCTTGCTGGTATTGCCTTCCACGCTCTTGACATCTGCTTTGACTGTGATCTTATCCAGGCTTTCAGCAGTCACGGACAGGATACGCACCAGGATATGCTCGCCTACATGGAAGCGTTCCCGTGCGTCCCCTAACCAGTCAAAAGACAGGTCGCGTGCCAGGATGGAAGTCTCCACACCGAAGATCTCCGCCCGGACAACTTTTTCTGCTACAGCGACGACTCTTGCTTGTACGATACGGTCTTCATAAATCTTAGCATTGCCTGACGCATCCCGGTCCAGATAAAAAATCTGGCGTTTCTTCAGCATGGCCTCTTTCCGGCTGGCAACCACGCTCCTTGACTGGGCATCCAGTCCCTTCACAATAAAGTCGATCTCACAGCCGAGCATGTTGTTAAGGACTTTGTTTT
>OFFP01000799.1_pt1 | contig 24246 bp, 28 predicted proteins | sample 1521431 | NCBI WGS metagenome assembly OFFP01 (sample SAMEA3504104, study PRJEB24116) | mouse gut metagenome | biome: mouse gut; feature: mouse-associated habitat; material: faeces | place: Denmark | collected 2011
GACGGCGTGTCCGTATTCCCCGCAGGGACGAAGCGTATCCTGCTCTCCGGAACCCCGATGGCGATTCCCAACTGGAAGCTGCATCAGATCATCGAGACCAGCGGCGCCGCGGTGGTATGCGAGGAGACCTGTACCGGTACACGCTATTTCGAAAATCTGGTGGATGAGACAAAGACGACTCTGGAAGAGCAGTACGCGGCGATCGCCGAGCGGTATATGGGAGTGAACTGCGCCTGCTTTACGCCGAATACCGGAAGGGTGGATGATATCCTCCGCCTGGCAAAGGAATATGATGTGGACGGCGTCATCGACGTGAACCTGAAGTTCTGCTGCCTGTATGACACGGAAGGCTACACGGTGGAAAAGGCATTGAAGGATGCGGGCATTCCGGTTCTGGGGATTGAGACGGATTATACGGACGCAGACGCGGAACAGCTGCGTACCAGGATCCAGGCATTTGTGGAGATGTTGGGATAAGATGGAAGAAGCAAGCAGAATCAACTATTATATCCTGTTTGAAAATTATACTCAGGGGATGCTGCTGCAGGAGCTTTTGCGGGAAGAACACATTTCTTCCCGTATTTCGCCTGCGCCACGTTCCATCCAGGGAGAGCTCGGCTGCGGCATGTCCCTGCTGATCCAGCCGGAGGACATTGACCGGGTGCGGGAATGCATAGAGAAGAACCATGCCGAGTACCACCACATCGCTGCCCTTCCCTGCCAGATCAATCCCCGGAGGAATCGGTTTTGCTGAGAAGCCGTGAGCCGGCCACTCCCAGTTGCTGTTCACGGTGCACTAGCACCCTGCGCAAGTCATCTGCTCCCAAACAAGCTGCTTGAATAGGAGCATTTTACCATTGTTTATTCAAAGTTTCTTTGCTATAGTTACAGTATGTTACTGTGAGCGCCCGGTCAGGGGGGAACAGTAACGGGCGAAAAGACTTTATGGATTCCATGCAGAGTGAAAAAGCGGAGAAAAACAATGGCAAAAATCTTATTACTTGAAGACGATACAAGCCTCAACCGGGGGATCAGCTGCAAGCTGGAAAAGGAAGGGTACGAGGTGCTCAGCGCCGTCCGGGCCGCCCAGGCGGAGGAACTGTTCCGGGAGCATGAGGTGTCCCTGATCATCAGCGACATTACCATGGAGGACGGCGACGGACTGGCATTCTGCCGGAGCATCCGCAGGTTCAGCGATGTTCATCTGATCTTCCTGACCGCACTGGATCAGGAGGTGGACATCGTAAACGGCTATGATGCCGGAGCCGACGACTATATCACCAAGCCATTCAGCCTGATGGTGCTGATCTCGAAGGTAAATGCCCTGATGCGCAGGATCGGACAGGATCAGGATGACCGCGGGCAGACGTTATTTTCCAGGGACATCCGGGCGCAGTGCCGGGAGATGCGGGTCTACAAAGGGGAAGAAGAACTGATCCTGAGCAAGAAGGAAATGCAGCTCCTGTTATATTTCCTGGAATATCCGAAACAGATCATCTCAAAGGAGCAGATTCTGGAAGCCGTGTGGGACAAGGACGGGCAGTTTGTGGATGACAACACCGTCCCGGTCACGATCAGCCGATTGAAAAAGAAGATCTCCGGGGATGAAGATTACGAGTATATCAAGAATGTCAGGGGGCTTGGGTATGTATGGACGTCGGAAACGGTGAGAAAATAAACAGTGACAGAGGTATAGAGAGCCCGTCTCATGTAAGATCAAAGGACTGCAGAGCGATAGGGGAACGAAAAGAACAGTCACAGATAAGGCCTGCCGACAGCGGCAGTATCGAAAAAATGATCCGGGATCAGGAACGGGGCTATATCTGGCTGGAACAGGAATGGAAGAAAAATCTTGGGATAAGTACGGCAGGAATTGCAGTCTTATTCCTTTTTCTGTTGCCCGCCGGAATCCCGCTGCCCCGTTATTTTGCACTTTTTGCCGGAGCAGTCCTGGCAAATGGGATCTGGTGTTTCCTGACATACCGGCGGAAATATAAAGATTACCAGGAAATTTCAGACTGCCTGGAAGCACTGGAGACTGGCAGCTATGAGTTCCGCATGGGTGTGGATGCACTGAAAACCGGAATCCAGCCCCAGCTGCGGGAACAATTGGAGCGGGTCGGACATGCGGTGGAGGTGTTCAAAAAGCAGTTGGAGGATGAAAAGGAGAATACCAAAGCCATGATCACAGACATCTCCCACCAGCTGAAAACCCCGGTATCGGCGCTGGGACTGAGCCTGGAACTTTTAGAGGACGGACAGGTGACGGAGGAGGAAAAGCGGGAATTTCTGGAAAGGGGAAAGCAGGAGGTAGAAAAGCTGAATCACCTGATGGGAACACTAGTAAACCTGTCCCGGCTGGAGGCGGACATGATCCGCTTAAAACCCAGGAACGCCAGCCTGAAAGCAACCCTGATCCGCGCGGCGAACGGCATCTATCTCAAGGCGGAGGAAAAGAAGATCGAGATCGAGCTGAAGGAATTTACCGATATGGATATCCTTCATGATCCAAGATGGACGGCGGAAGCAATTTCTAATGTATTGGATAATGCGGTAAAATATTCTCCGGGAGGGAGCAGGATCTGGATCCGTGTGGAGCCTATGGTCTCCTATGTATTTATCGAGGTTGAGGACGAAGGGATCGGGATTGAAAAATCCGAGTATCAGAATATTTTTAAACGTTTTTACCGGGGGAAGAGGCCGGAGGTCGAAGTTCAGGAAGGCGCAGGCGTAGGACTGTATCTGGTGCGGAAGATATTTGAGGAGCAGGGCGGAAATGTATGTGCGGTTCCAGCGCACGGCAGGGGAACCGTGATCCGTATGATGCTTCCGAAGAAGTATGAGGCGGGGCGTGTATAACAAAAGTGTTATCTTTTCTGAAAGGTTCTTGTAAGGGTTCTGGAGTATGATATATACAGAACAGAATAAATACAATATATATTCGAAAGGAGCCTTTATCTATGCATCCAATCTTAGAAACCATTGATCTTGTAAAATATTACGGTGACGGGGAAAGCCGGATCAAAGCCATCGACCACACCAGCATCACAGTCGATCACGGGGAATTTGTGGCGGTGGTAGGCCGGTCCGGTTCAGGGAAATCTACCCTCCTCCACATGCTGGGCGGCCTGGACCGGCCGGACAGCGGGCAGGTCATTATCAGCGGACAGGATTTATTTTCCTTAAAGGATGAACAGCTTGCGGTATTCCGGAGACGGAAGATCGGATTCATTTTCCAGGATTTCAACTTGATCCCGGCATTAAATGTATGGGAAAATATCGTCCTCCCTATTGGCCTGGACGGCAAAAGGGTGAATAAAGATTATGTGATGGATATCATCCAGAGCATCGGTATGGAGGAACGCTTAAAAGCCCTGCCCAGCACGCTCTCCGGAGGACAGAAGCAGCGGACCGCCATCGCAAGGGCATTGGCATCCCGCCCCGCCATCATTCTGGCCGACGTAAACTGGACTATGGTTTTTAACTGTATATAGCGTATATTGTGTTTAAAATAATGGAATATAGCTACTTGATACACAAGGCATAGGGAAAAATGTGTATAAAGTAGAGGGAATAAATGTAATGACTGGCAGGAGGAATGTGATCTCCGGATGCCGGTTTTTTTGTTGGACAGAAAGCATGGCGGAGGGAGGCTATGGAGGAATAAAAAAAGATAAGAAAGGTGGTTTGATGTGGGAAAAGAGATTACAGAGATAAACAAGGATACCTTCTGGCAGTTCATTGAAGAAGCAAAGGGACAGTGCGGAAAGGATATGGATGCAATGCTTTCCTGGATAAAGGGACGGCTGTTAGGCATGCAGCCGGAACAGATCCTGAAGTTCCATACAGTCCTGCATGGGTATCGGGACGCAGCTTATAAATATGGGCTCTGGACCGCAGCCTCGCTTTTGATGGATGGCTGCACGGATGACCTGTTTATTGATTTCAGGGCATGGCTGATCGCCCAGGGGAAAACGGTTTATATGGCCGCTTTAGAGAACCCGGACTCGCTTGCGGAAGTAGAGCAGTATGGGGATTGTGAATTCGAAATGTTAAGCTATGTTGGAAATGATGCCTATGTGGAACTGACCGGGCGGGACGTCTATGAGGATTATACGGCTGAAATGAGGGACCAGATGCTGGCAGAAGTATCCGGGGGGATCAAGTACCATCCAATGATTGAATACCCGCTGGAAATACGGGACGCGGTGGCCGTGTATCCAAAGCTTGGCGACAGGTTTGTAACAAGATATGGTATCCAGTGCTTCTTTATGGGCTCCACGTGGAATACTTCTCTGCCGGGGATGAAGGAGCTGGTAGAAAAAGGGGCGGATGAGGCGCGGAAATTTCAGAGGAAGCAACAACGGAAAAACCAAGATAAGAAGAAAAAACAGGATGGGCAATCCAGATAGCTGTGTATCTAAAGCAGGAAAATAATTCTTGAATACAAACATAAGTTCTGCTATGATATAGTACATCAATGGAAAGTTGGGGAAGAGGAACATGAGTGAAAGGAATGTATTTGAAGAATGCCCTGTTTACCAGTCGGGACGTTTCTGCTTAAAAAAAATGAGGATGGAGGATGCGGAAGGTCTTTTCCAATGCTACAGCAACCCGAAGGCCGCAAAGTATTTTAACGGTGACTGCTGCGGCGATGATTTTTACTATACGGAGTTCAGCCGGTTTGTGAAATGCATGGAATTCTGGGAGAGCCGATACCGGGAAAAGGATTTTGTCCGTTTTACGGTCGTCCATCAAAGCACAGGGAAGATTGCGGGGATGGCGGAGGTCTGTCCCTCTTATAAATATTCGGCCGATGGTTCCTGCATGGGGATCCTGCGGCTGGATATTCTGCCGGAATACGAGGACAGGGAAGATATCCAGGAACTGATGGAATTGCTCCTGGCCCATGTGTATGAAGATTTCCATGTCCGTTCCGTGATCATGAAAGCGCAGGAGGACGCATGGATCCGGAGAAGTGTACTTAAGGGGCTGTATTTTGTCCCAGCCCAGGATGAGTGCAGTATTCCATTCAAGGATTATTTTATTCGATATTGAAGCAGACCGAAACATAGAAAAGTGGATAGGGAAAAGCATGTCAAAGACAGCAGATACAGTGCGGCCTTCCGGCCAGAGGAACTGTATCTGCTTTTTGTTTTCCATGGAATGGACCAGGATTTTGTGCCATCTGCACAGTTTCAGAAGGGAAGGATTGGTAGGTTCTGTGAATGGCTTTTCCTTTTAGATTCTGGTATCATGTCGTACTTGAAGCAGAGAAGATTTGGAAAAGAGGAGGAAGGCAAAACGCGGAGCGTTTTTTCAGATGCCTTCCGACGACCTGCCGCCGAACGCAGTGAGGGGGGTAATACCTTGAAGGAGGAAAATGAAATGCTGGAATGCGACAAAGATGAGCAGTGGAGGGAAGTGCTGTCACTATGGGTAGACCGGAAAGTAGTCACGTATCTGAAAGAAAACCATTCCCGGTTTGAAGCAATCCTGAGTGAGCAGAGCCAACTGGCTGAAAAGTATCCTGTGATCACTCCGTTTCTGGATGGGGAGGGAGCCATGGAACTGACGGCTGAAGAACATCAGGCGATCAAAGAATATCTGAGCCTTCGGGAGAAAACAGAACTTTTGCTCCGGGAATATCATTACTATTTAGAGCAGGCCATGAATATTCCGGGGATGGAGGAGTTTAGCATCCATCGGGATAGGAAACAGGAAGCAGGAGAAAACCGGACAAGCAAGCTCCTGGATCTTCTGGCCGGAAACCGGATCGAGGAAGCGGACCAGATGCTCCGTTCCTCCAATCCGGAGTACCGGATGAGGGTGGAGCTGGAATCGGAGGCACAGAAAGTGGTCAGCAATCTGCGGAAATCGGAGAAATTGAAGCATGCTATTGCCAACTATGCAGATGCCATCCATGGACGCTGGCTCCTGTTCACGAAACTTTTCTATCAGTATGCGGTGGAAGAAATTTTAAGCTCATCAAGGGAAGCCAAAGAACAGCAGGATTCTTGAAGAAGGGAGAAAAACATGGCATTACAGGAACCAATGAAAGGAACAGCCAGGATCAAACGAAACTCATGGCGCAGAGGAAACGGATCCTACAGCTCCAGGGGGGAGCTTCGCGCCGGGATTTCGAGAAACAAAAAAATACTGAACCGGAAAGTGAGGCGTAAATCTAAGGTACTTCTGCAGAATTCAGATTATAAAAAGATATGCAAATCAAGCATGATGGTAGACTTTTCCTGATCCGCAGCCCTGCATAAGCAGCACGGCCATTTTGGGGCAGCTTGCTTATGCGGGGCTTTATCATTTATAGTATGCAGAAGGCCGCCAGCGGCAGCTTTTCTGCGATGGCATACGAAACGGAGGTTGTGTATGAAAGAAGAACAGTATCACGCAAAATGTCCCAGGCATATCCGGATTGCGGACGCAGCATATTTGGACAATGATGGGAAGGGCAAGAAGGAATATGAGGCTATTGATTACCAGCCGCCATCAGAGTTTCAAATGGGAATCCTGCTGGAACAATTTCAGGCTCCCTTTGAAAAGGACTGCACCAGGTATGCGATGGGCCTCTATTTTGCCCCGGAACAATCTCTGGATGCCTGTATGAACCACGAAGCGCTCAGGTGCCGGGGGCTTTCCCAGAGGTGGGCGGAAACCGGGAGCGCCAGTTACATGGTCACGGCGGACGAAAGGCAGGAAACTGTAAAAACAGAGGCAGACGGGATCTGGAGCCAGTACCAGGAATTTTACAGCCATGAGGGAAACGCGCGTAAGACGGAAGCAGTGCTGATCCTCCTTGTGGTGCCGGATGATGAAACATTTGACGGGATGAGAAGCCTGGTGTATTCGCTTTTTGAAGAGGTACGTCCCGTACCGCTGAAAGAGAAACTGCTTGGGAAAGAAAAAAGCGGCAAAATGGCAGGGCATATTTCCGTACGGGGAGCCCTTCAGGAACTGCGGAAAGCAGAAACACAGGGGACAGGGCATCCTGGAGAACAAATGCTGCCGAAAGCCGCGGCGAAAAAGCAGGGGAATAAGGAACGCAAAAAGAAGGATCCGGAGCGGTAAGTTCCGGATTCATGTCTGTTCTTCCCTTTCTTTTCCATCAATGAGGTAATCATAGGAAACATGGAAGATCTGGGAAAGAGCCTGCAGCTCCAGGTCTGTGACGTACCGCTGGTTTGTTTCGATCCGAGTGATCACATTCTTATCCATATCATAGCCAGCAAGCTGGAGCAGGTAAGACAGATACCTTTGGGAATAATTGTGTTGTTTGCGGAGTTCAATTAACTGATGGCTGATGAGGTTTTTCTCACCGGTCTTTGTTCTTGGTTTTGGCATGATCGTTCCTCCTAAATTTGTCTCATTTTTTGCACTTCTTATAGATTTTAACTGCTAGGAAATAGAATAAAGGTTACAAAAGTGAGACAAATAAAACCAGAGATATATTTTTATAGAGAGGAAGATTGTAAAATAAAAAATCGAAGGAATCGGAGCAGATAGGAATTTCTCACAGGAGACTTCCTGCTTTCATAACTTAGTAAGCGGAAAGTCGCTGGCAGGTTTTCTGTAAATTTAGAAGGAGGTTGACAGGTTTGGAAATGAGTGTGTTTGAGCTTCTGGCGATCGCGCGGGAGACGGCAGGCGCGGACTATGTCAAGGGAGACCACATCTTATGTAAAAAGCGTTATGCCGAAGGTACGGAACATATGGTGGAATTCCGGATACTGGGCGGCCAGGAACCCTATGGAAACTCGGGAGATTACTGCCGCCTGTTTCTGTCGGGAGAAGCGTACCGCCAGATGCGGGAAAAGGAACGGCAGAAGAAAATACGGATCATCCGCTACGCAAGGGTCAGGGAAAATACCCTCGCATATGGGCCGGCTGCCAGGGGGGAGTAACCCCTACCGGCTGGAAAGAAAAAGTGTCCGGGATTGCCGCTTCCCTCCCTGTCTCCAGCCGTCTTTCACACCGGGTATTTCATAAAAAGTGTCCGGGAACCGCAGGCGGAAGCCTGTCTGACATCACGCTTCAAGTTCAAAAAATATTTCTGATCACATTCCACAAATACAGGATTACAAATAAATATAGAAAGGAAGTGATGCCCATGGTAATCGGAATCGACCATGGTTTTTATGCCATCAAGGGATCCCATGTGGTGTTCCCCAGCGGGCTTACCGCTTATGATTATGAGCCGTACACCATGCAGAATGTCCTCCAGTACGAGGGAAAATATTATGTCTGCGGTACCGGACGGCAGGCGTTATTGAAGGACAAGACGGCCAATGACAATTACTATCTTCTGACCATGGCGGCGCTGGCACAGGAGATCCGGTGCCGGAAAGCAAAGAACCAGACGGAGGTTGTCCTTGCGGCGGGTCTGCCCCTGGCTGGTTTCGGGAGGGAGAAGCAGGCGTTTCGGAATTATCTGCTGCGTGACCACCAGCCGATGTGCTTCCGGTATGACGATGAAAAATACCGGTTATGGATCCGGGATGTAAAGCTGTTCCCCCAGGGGTATTCCGCCATTGCCCTGCATCCGGAGTATGTGAAGGAAGAGCCTTCTGTTCTCCTTGCCGATATCGGGGGATGGACGGTAGACCTGATGCGTCTGGACAATGCGGTTCCCAATGCGGCCACATGCCGCAGCCTGGAACTGGGAGTCATCCGGTGCATGGACGAAGCCATGGAACAGATCCGCCGGAGGACGGGGTTGTCCGTAACAGATATCCAGATCGAGCGTGTTCTAAACGGGAGCGCCTGCAGCATGGACCAGACCGCAAAAGAGATGATCCAAAGCCATGGCCGGATCTACACGGAGCGGATCTTGTCCTCTATTCTGGAGGCGGGGTTTGATTTCAAAGCGATCCCCGTGGTCTTTATGGGAGGCGGCGCTTCCATCATAGAACGCCATATCAAGCCCCAGGACGGGCTGTGCCGGACGATATTTCTGACAGACGTCCATGCCAATGCTGCCGGGTATGAACGGATCGCGGAGCAGATGCAAAAAACATGAGCCGGCCGGTGTTCTCTTTCCGGCCCAATCTGGAGAACCCGGAACATCGGAAAGCATGGGAAATCCTAAAAAATGTTCCGGAAGGGCAGAAGAACCTGTTCCTTGTGCGGGCAATCCTGCAAAAGGATCAGACGCGGCATCTGGAAGAAATGATACGGAAAGCTGTCCGGGAAGAACTGGAGGAAGTCCGGCTGGAAAAGAAATCCATACCGGTAGAGCCGGAAATCCCGGGGGTGGAGATCCCAGAGCCGGAGATACCGGATCAGATGCTGGATTTTTTGTCACGGATAGAATGAGGACGTGGAAGGGAGGTGGTGCCGTTTTGAGGGAAGATTAAAAAATATGCCATTGTTAGGTATGCTGCATTTCCGGTCACCATATTTGTTGGGTATTGTGAATGGATATCCATGAGGGTTTCAAGTATCCTGTATATAACAAAAGAAAAGGAGGAACCCACATGGCAGAGATGAAGAACATCTGCGGGAAGATCCCGCTGGAACTGCATACAAAAGTAAGGCAGGAAATTGAACAGAGGGAGATCAGCACACAGCAATTCATACAGCAGGTCATTGAAGAACATTTCACAGAAAAAGGAGGACAGGTCAGCATGGCAGTAAGGACAGTGGCAGTACAGGTATCGGAGGAACTCTTCGCAAGGTTTAAGGCGGCGGTAGCAAAGAAGGGATGCAAACAGAAAGATTTTTTGATCGCATTGATCGAAAAGGCGATCGAAGAGATCGAGGCGGAATTCGGGGAAGAAAAGGAACCTGAGATACCGGTGGAAGAGACAGCGGCCGAAACACCGCCTGCGGAGCAGGAAGAGGAATCCGGGGAACCAGAGACCGGAGAAGCGGAGGAAGCAACGGAAACGGAATCAGAGGAACCGGAGATCGGAGAATCAGAAGAGCCAGAGGAAACGGCAGAGCCAGAAGCCGCGGGAGCAGAGGACGATCTTGAAGGGGAACCTGAAGAACCACAGGAACCGGCGGATCCAGAAGAACAGGATGAAATGGAATCTGAAGAATCCGCAGATCCCGAAAATGAAGAGGCATCCGGACAGGAAACCGCTGGCGCGCCCGAACCGGGGCAGGAACCAGACGATACGGCAGAAGTAGCATAGCAACAAGGCCAGAGGGCAGAACGAAGCAATATGGCCATAAGACAGAGACGGCATGGGACAGAACCCATGCCGTTTTTTCAGTTCAACAGGGGGCGGGCTGTCCGTCCTCCGTTTATTTATGGAAGGAGTGATAACCGGAACAATTCGATTTTTTGATCTATTCAGCGGGATCGGGGGATTCCGTGAAGGGCTGAACCGGGCAGGCGGGTTCACCTGTGTGGGGCACTGTGAGGTGGACGCCCATGCGGATAAGAATTACCGCCTGCTGTTTGATACGGAAGGGGAGTGGTTTTGTGATGACGCGAGAGCAATTGAAACTGGAAGAATGCCATGCTTTGATCTCTTGTGCGCGGGATTTCCTTGCCAGGCATTCTCTATCGCTGGAAAACGGGAAGGATTTGCCGACGCAAGGGGGACCCTGTTCTTTGAGATTGCCAGACTGGTTGAAGCCAGACAGCCTGCTTATTTTCTCCTTGAAAATGTTCCCGGGCTGTTATCGCATGACAAAGGCCGGACGTTTTATACCATCCTCCGTACGTTTTGGGAGCTGGGGTACCATGTGGAATGGAAGGTGCTTAACAGCAAAGATTTTGGGATCCCACAATCAAGGAAGAGGGTGTACATTGTCGGATATCTTGATGGAAGATGTGCCGGAAAAATACTTCCTTTCCCGGAAACAAACGGAACGGCTCTTATACAGCGCGTACCCGGATGCCAGGGAAAACGGGTCTATGACCCAAACGGTCTGAGCCGCACATTGACATCAGGCACCGGGGGGATGGGCGGGAAGACCGGGCTGTATGAAGTGGGCGTCCCGATCAAGGAGGCGACCCGGAAAGGCTATAAGATGGCGTATCCGGGTGACAGCATCGACCTGGGATATGCCGGCCTGAACAGCAGGCGCGGGCGTGTAGGGCAGGGCATTGCCCACACGCTGACCACCGGCAGCCAGCAGGGGACGCTGCAATTCATGGGGGCGTCCCCGGCAGGAACAGAAGCCCGGAAGGGCGGCCGCAGTGTGGAGGCTCCGGAAGAGACCCTGTCCACCATTACAGCGGCCGACCGGCAGGGAAACGCATACCATGGCAGGATCCGCAGGCTGACCCCACGGGAGTGCCTGCGGCTGCAGGGATACCATGATGGACAGATCGACAGGATCATTGGGGATACGTCCGACAGCCAGCTCTATAAGCAGGCCGGGAACGGCGTGACGGTCAATGTCATCGAAGCGATCGGCAGGAACCTCCGGGAAGTTGACGCGCAGCTAAAAAAGAACGCCCCTGTCTGAGCAGGGGCGGAAAAGGAGGGACCGGATGGACCTGAAAGAGCAATTCTATGGGACGGAGATTGAGATGACGGGGATCACGAGGAAGCATGCCGCGGAAGTGGTCTCGGAAATGTTCGGCACTTCCATTTACCATAGGAGCTCCTATGATTCCTGGTGCCTGTTAGACCGGGAAGGAAAAGAATGGAAGTTTGTGTCTGACAGTAGTATCAATCCGGAGCGGAGAGCCGGTAGACAGATGGTTCCGGCAGGTTTGGAATACTGCACGGAAATGGTAAGCCCCAAGCTGGCCTATGAGGAAATGGGAAAGCTGCAGGAAGTGGTGCGCTGTTTGCGGAGAAACGGAGCCAGGGTAAATCCATCCTGTGGCCAGCACGTCCATGTGGATGCCTCCAACCATACGGCAAGGAGCCTCAAAAACGCATTGACGATCATGTATTCCAAGGAAGATATCCTGTTTAAAGCATTGAAGGTGCAGGCCGAAAGGGAAGAAGAATACTGCCGGAAAGTACGCCCGGCGGTATTGGAGAAGATCCGGAGGATGCCGAACAGCAACATTTCCATGGAAAAGCTGAAACGGGCCTGGTATGAAGGAGGGGACTACAGTATGTACCATTATAATTGGTCAAGGTATTATGCCTTAAATCTCCATGCGGTGTTTTCAAAAGGCACCCTGGAATGGCGGTGTTTCGAGAGTACCCTCCACGCAGGGAAAGTGCGGGCGAACATCACGCTCGCGCTTGCCATTTCCGCCCAGGCGATCAACCAGAAATGTACCCATATGAAAAAAACGGAGATCACGGAAAACCCGTGTTTTACGTTCCGTACCTTCCTGCTCCGGCTGGGGCTAATCGGATCGGAATATAAAAATGTCCGGGAACACCTGCTGGAAAACCTGGAGGGCGACCCTGCATGGAGGTATGACAAGAGTACATACAAATGCTTACAGAAAAATGATGTGGGAGAGGAACGGTAGAGCTGAACAAATACAAATATGTGAAGAAATAAAATAACAGAAGGAAGGTGACGAAACATAGAGAATCAATTTTATTTTGCTTATGGAAGCAACATGAACCTGGAGCAGATGGAATACCGGTGTCCGGATGCCAGGGTGGTGGGAACTGTCCGCTTGGAAGATTACCGCCTTGCGTTTTGCGGGAGACCAGCGGGGAATGGGGTGGCGACCATTTTCCCGGAGGAAGGAAGCCAGGTGGAAGGTGTATTATGGGAGATCACGCCGGAATGTGAAAAGAGCCTGGACGGATACGAGGGGTATCCGCATCTATATGGAAAGCAGACCGTCCGTGTGCGGAATAAAGCGGGAATGCAGATGGATGTAATGGCGTATGTCATGAACGCGCCTTACAAGGATACCCTGGCCAGCCCGTCAACCCTATATCTCGAAGGGATTTTAGATGGGTGCAGGCAGAATGGAATCCCGGTAAAACCCATCCGGGACGCAGTGAAATGGACAAAAAAAGAAGCGGCAAAGACAAAGAAGCACCACAGGGATCCGGAAAGATAAGATCCGGATAGACGATTAGAACTGAGAAAAAGGAGAATACAAATGACATTTCATAAAATGAGAACAAGGCTTGCGGCTTTTGGGCTGGCATTGGTCATGGGGCTGATCCCGATGGGGAATGTTTTCCCTGCCTATGCAGCAGAGGAACCGGCCAGCCAGCAGGAAAATGTGACACCAGAGAATACGGAAGAAGAAAACGAAACCATCCAGGCACAGCACCGTGTCGTAGCGGAGGACCTTACAATAAAGGTGAATGACAAAGCTTTTTCGATAGGAACCAGCCTGGAAGGGATCCGGTTTGACCCGGAACAGGATGCGGTTTCTTTTTATAAGATTGTGGGGGATGGTGGGAGCGAATACCAGCCCTACAAGGCAGGAACCTATACCGCCAGCTATCTGGTCACACCCAAAGACCAGCAGGAGTGCTACGTGGTCACCCGTAAGATCATTTTGACGGATACGGAAGGTATGGCAAATGGATCAGATAATGGCGGGGAAAAGCAGAAAACCGATACCGACCCAGAGGACGGATCGGAGCCGGATGCCAATGTAGGAGAAAAGGAAGATTCGGAACTGAATCCAGATTCAGAGTCAAAGAAAGCTCCGGAATCTGATCAGGATTCAGAGTCAAAGAAGAATGCGGAGCTTGATCAAGATTCAGAATCAAAGAAGAATACGGAGCCTGACCAGGATTCACAATCAAAAAAAGAATCCGGATCAGAGAAAGACGCAGCCGCCGGGGAAAAAACGGAGGGCAGGCCGCAGGGTACAGCAAAGGTGAAGATCACGGCCAGTGGGAAAGAAGATACAGAAGAATCCCTGTCCAAGCTGCAAAAAGACCTTATGGATGGAAAGATAATGATTGTTTCCGCAGCCGGAAGCGATTTCGAATCTACCAATCCGGTTGTAAATTTAGAGAAGGGAGATACTGTTCAATACCCGGATCCTCTCGGGGATTCTGAGACCTGCTTGTTCCAGGTCAATGGCAGGGCTGCCTATTGCCTGGAAAACCAGAAGCCAGCCGCTTTCTCCGCAGATACCGTTTCCGCAATACTGGATTCCAATGAGAACCTGCAGAAGGTTTTATACTATGGATATGGCGGTAAAGGAGATTTAACCGGAGAAGCCCTTTCCGGAAAAAGTGGGGAAGAGAAATATGTATATACCCATATCGCGGCAAACTACGCATATATAGGTGACGCTGGGTTTATGGGATGTACGCGGGAGGATCTGGAAAAAGCGGGCGTAATGGATTATATTGATTTCCTGTTCGGGCAGGAAAACCCGCCCAGTAACAGGCTGTCGCTGTCCGCTACCTCTGTGGATGCCATCCAGGACGGTGACTTCCAGAAAACACCAGAGATCCGGTTGGATGGGGACAGCAGGAATTTTATCGAGATCAGCGTCCACGAAGATGTTACCTGTTATAACGTGACCAGAAAGGAATCGGCCACCAATGGAACCATCAAAATCTATGGCGGCGATTCGTTTTACCTTTCCGCTGAAATGGATGTAGACGGGCAGTATGATTCCGGAGAGCTGTTCTGTTCCATAAAAGATGGCTGGAAGCTTTTCGCACTGGCCTCCGGAGAGGAAAAAGAGGAGATCGATGTTTATGAATCCCCGTCCGCAGAGCCAGTCAGATTCACAGTGAACTGGCTGGAGCCGGTCAAGATTAGCCTGCTGAAAAAAGACCAGGATACAGACGAACCGGTGGCAGGGGCAGTGTATGGCATTTATAAAGATCTCCAATGCAAGGAGCTGCTGATGGAAATGCCGGAGACCGGGGAAAACGGAAAAACAGCCAGTGGGTATTTTGATAGGGAATGGAAGCAGGTCTATGTAAAAGAGCGGAAAGCGCCGGAGAAGTACCTGCTGGATTCCAATGTTTATCCGATAGACGTAGAAAATGAAAAAGAGATCGAACTGACGGTTTATGATGTCCCTGAAAACACGGAGCAGGAAAACAAGCCAACGGAAATACATGCCACCAAGATCGACGCGGTCACCGGGAAGACGCTGGAGGGCGCTGTGCTGCAGTTGGCGGATGAAAAAGGAAACCTAATCGAAGAGTGGACAACTACAAAAGAAACCCATGTAATCTATGGGCTGCCGGAGGGAGAGTACATCCTGCATGAAAAAATGGCGCCCTATCAGGAGGGCTATGTATCGGCATCCAATCTCACGTTCCAGGCATCGGAAGAAAGCGTGACGGAGGTGGAGATGAAGGATGAATACTCTAAAATAGACATTTCTGTTCAGGACCAGCCAACAGGGAAAGCACTTCCGGGCGTTACGTTACAGATCGTTGGACAGGACGGCAATGTCCTGAAGGAATGGGTCACAGACGGCAAGCCGTACCGTGTGGAGAAGCTTCCGGTAAATGAGGAATTGACCCTGCGGGAAACCAATGTACCAAAGGGCTATGTGATTTCAAAGGAAGCGAAATTTATGGTAACGGATACGGAGGAAATCCAGAGCATAGAAATCAAAAATGCCAGGGTGTCAGATCCCGCCTCCGCATCAGGGAACACCTCCGTATCAGGAAACACATCCGCTCCAAAGACAGGGGACGCACTGCATTTGTTTGCGGTATTTCTTTTCGCAGGCCTGCTCTCATTCCTTGTGCTGGCAGTGCTGCTGATCCGCAGGAGAAAAAGATACGGCCGGGAGGAAGAATAGATTCGGCAGGGTGGATATTCTGGCGGGACTGGGAAGCTGTCTGAAAGTGCAGGAAAAGTGAGGAATCGGAAACAAGGTGTGTCCTTTTTCTCGGGAAGCGTGTTCGAAAGTGCCCGAAAAACGCGGAATCCGAGACAAGGCTTGCTTCCCTTCCGGAGGAAGTGTTCGAAAGTACCCGAAAAACGCAGAATCCGAGACAAGGCTTGCTCCTCTTCCGGAGGAAGTGTTCGAAAGTGCCCGAAAAACGCAGAATCCGAGACAAGGCGTGCTTCCCTTCCGGAGGAAGTGTTCGAAAGTACCCGAAAAGTGCAGAATCCGAGACAAGAAGTGTTCACAACTCCGGCAGGAAGTGTTCGAAACGGCGTATTCTGACTGCAACGCAACGTTTCGTTTACAAGCGGAGCGCAACATTCTATTTATAAGCGCAGCGGGGATATAGCAGAGAAATGCCATGATCTATTTTCCCAGCCAGATCCTGTCTGATGGGACCATCAGTTATTCAGGAAATATATAATCACAAAAACAGCAATAAAAAATACCGGGCAGGAGCTGTCCCCTTGAACAGGGGAATGTCTCCTGCCTTTTTTGAAAGGAAGGTGTCGGTTATGAGACGATTTTATACAGCGGAATCGGTGACGGAGGGGCATCCGGATAAGCTCTGCGACCTGATCGCGGACAGCATATTGGATGAATGCCTGAAGCAGGATCCGGAGGCCAAGGTGGCATGCGAGGTACTGGCTACAAAGGGGCATATCCTGATCGCTGGGGAGATCACCAGCAGATATGAACCTTATGTGTTCTGGACGGCAAAGGAAGTCCTGGAGAAGGTGGGATATCCATCCGGAGAGATCCACATGGATGCCCGGATCCACCACCAGAGTCCGGATATCGCAGGGGCGGTGGAATGCCCGTGGGAGAAACGGAAAGGGACACGGGAACAGACTTTTGAAATGGAATACGGCGCAGGAGACCAGGGAGTCATGATCGGTTATGCCTGCGAGGAAACCCCGCAGAAAATGCCCATGCCGGTGGTGCTGGCAAACCGGATCACGGCGGAATTGTCCGCCTGCCGGAAGAGCCGGTATATCCAGGGGATCCTGCCGGATGGGAAAGCCCAGGTGACCGTGGAATATGAAAACGGGAAGCCCATCCGTCTGGACAGCGTGGTGGTCTCCTGCCAGCATGAGGAAGAGAAGGATTTGCGGATGCTGGAAAAGGAAATCCGGGAGAAAGTGCTCCTTCCGGCACTGCGCCTGCTCCCCCCGGATAAGAATACCCGGATCCTGATCAATCCCTCCGGGCGGTTCGTGCAGGGCGGGTTAGATGCCGATACCGGGGTGACCGGGAGGAAGCTGATGGTGGATGCCTACGGAAGCCAGGTGCCCCATGGTGGCGGTGCCTTTTCCGGAAAGGACGGTTCCAAGGCAGACCGCTCCGGAGCCTATATGGCAAGGTACATCGCAAAAAATATCGTAGCCGCAGGTCTGGCCAGACGGTGCCAGGTATCTTTAGGCTATGCCATCGGGGTGGCGCAGCCGGTGATGGTGCAGGTGGATACCTTCGGCACGGGGACGGCCTGCGCGGATGACTGCCTGTCAGAGGCGATTCCCCTGGTATTCGAACTGACCCCGAAGCAGATCATCGGCACCCTGCGGCTGAAACGCCCCATCTTCCGTCAGACTGCCGCCTACGGGCATTTCGGCAGGAAGGAATTCCCATGGGAGCGTACCGACCGGGTAAAGCAATTGCAGGAGGCCCTGCTTTAATGCCCTGGTATGGGGAAGCGCAGATGGAGACCGTGAGGTCAGTGACGGCCATGGAATATTTACGGAACCACCAGCCCTACCGGCTGAAAAAATCATCCGCAAGGAATGAATGGGAACTGACGGACCATGACAGTTTCAAGATCAACGGAACCACCAGCAAATGGCATTGGAAGTCCAGGGATATCGGTGGGATTTCCGCATTGAATTTCTTGATCCATGTAGATGGCATGGAGTTCCAGGAGGCGGTGGAGACTCTGCTGAAGGAAAATCCTTCCCTGTCCTATCGTCCTCCCCAGCCGGAGGAAAGGCCAAGGAAGCCTTTTGTGCTGCCGGAGCCTTTCCAGAACTGCGGCCGTGTACAGAGATATCTGAACCATCGGGGAATTAGTAGTGAAGTAATCCGTTATTGCAGGAGGCTCGGCATCTTATATGAGAGCAGTCCATACCACAACGCTGTTTTTGTTGGGATGGATGAGTCACAGAAACCCAGGTATGCGTTCCTGCGTGGGATATATGATAAAGACGGAAAGGCTTTCCGGATCGAACAGTCCGGGAGTGAGAAGAATTATGCGTTTTGTGTACCTCCAGACGGGAAAAGTATCCGGGTGGCAGTCTATGAGGCGTGTATTGATGCACTGGCCCATATGACTTTGGAAGGAGGGCGGGCAGATAAGTATAGGCTTGCCCTGGGAGGCATCAGCGCCCCCAGGGAAGAGCGGAGTGCGGCGAAAGAAAAGCAAGGGATATCTGGAAAGAAAATGCAGAGGAAGCCTGCGAAGAATTCCCCGGCACTGGTACATTTCTTGAAGAACCATCCGGAGATTGAAGAAATCGAGATCTGCACGGACAATGATTTTGCTGGGAGATGGGCTTGTGAATCTATCAAATCAGCCTATGGAAATGATTACCGGATCATAGAAAATCAGCCGCAGATTGACGGAGCAGATTATGGGGATCTGGCAGTACGGGAAATGGAAAGGAAACAAAGCAGAACCAGACAGCATGATCAGGGGAGGTGAAGGGCATCATGGAACAATATATGGAAAAAGAACAAGTAGCAGCGAAAGCATCGCCGGAGACTTATCGGCTGAAACTTCCTGTGTGCGGAGTATTCTGCGGAGCCGGGGAAATGGGCACAAGGATCCCGCTGTCAGGGAAAGGGCTGATACGCTACCAGACGCAAATCCAGGCATTCCTCCAGGACATGGGAGGAGCCGTAGGCGGAAGTTCCATAAATAATAGCAAGCTGCTGGAAGGGGAGCTGCCGCCGGAAGTCAGGGAAAAAATCGAATGGACGGATATTTCTGTTTCCCCCGAAGGAAATACCCTGTATGGCTGGATTGTTATCCAGACAAAGATACGTCTTTCCGAAAGAGAAAAGCAGGAGCTGTCCAATTTTGTGGAGCGCAGGTTTATGGAAGGATGGGGGGAGCGGTTCTCAGACAGCAGGCTCGCTGTGAGCGGAGGAAGCCTGTGTTTTTGGCTGAAGCCACCCAAGCAATATCTATTTACAATCCAAAAGAAATATAAGATCACACAGCTTTCCCACCCACAGTACCCCTGGCTCCATCGGATCCAGGCGCTAAAAACAATCAATGAATGGGTAGAGGCCGGGGAGCTTGGAGGGTTCGTCCAATCAGAACAAAACCTGTCCCAGGAAGGGACGTGCTGGATCTATGACGATGCCGTCTGCTGTGGGGAAGCCGTGGTGAAACAGGATGCGGAACTCCACGATGGGGCTGTGGCAGCCGGTTTTTCCATTATTACAGGAGATGCCTGTATGTATGATCGGGCCTGGGCGAAAGGGAACTGCTGGATCCAGAGCGGGGAAGTGAAGGATGACGCGGTTGCGGCCGGGGAGGCAGTGATCAAAAAGGACGGGAAGGGTTCCCCCCTGATTGCCGGAAACAGCCGGGTCTACGGTACAGTCTGTGGGAAATACGTCATCAAAGATATTATATTTCCGGGAGAGACCTATCAAAATCCGACAGAAGATATTTTGATCCTGGAGAATGGGAAAAGGAGCGTACTGATGCAGGAGCAGAAGTTCCAGCCGCCGAAGCATGTTCAAAAGGCAGAAAAGACGAAAGACGGTATGGAACGTTGATGCGGAAATCGGATAGGAAATCAAAAGCCATGTGGAAACCGGACAGGAGACAAGAATCCTATGCGGAAACCAGATAAGGGATAAATTTTGTTAGCCAGGGGAGGTGAAAATGGCGAAAAGTGAAACGAATACCAGACAGAAAAAAATACAATTAAAAAACCAGGAGCGGCTCCAGATGAAGCTCTTAAGCCCTTTGACAGGCGGTTTTTTCAGAAGCTACAAGCGCAGAGGGAAAGAGTATTTCGAGAATCCCGGCAGAGGGATTGACGGCAGGGAGCTGGCACAGTATGAAACGGCCATCCGGAAAGCGGTGGATCGGGAGAACCGTCCGGAGATAGAGGGCGGGAATCCCTTTGACCTGATGGACGGATGCTTTGACGGCAGCCCTTCGATCCGGGAGAAGGTGGAGCATGGCAGGATCTCCGTAGAAAATATCGGAGGCGCTTTATATGGCTGTACCACATTGATCCTTAAGGAAGAGCTGGAAGATTGGGAACTGGAGGAACTGAAAGATTTCGTTTCCATCCAGTACAGTGACGGCTGGGGGGAAGGCTTCGAACAGAGGGACATCCCGGCAGACGGAGGAATGGTCAGGGTATATTTTGATTTTGTAGATAGCCCCAATTTCCAGATAGAGTCAGCGGTCATAAAGAATCCAGATCTGGAAAACCAAAAGGATTCTATATTAGAAAGCAATGAATCCAGATTCGAAAGCAATCAATCCAGGATTCCGGAAACAGAAACGTCATACCCGCAAAAGAAAAAGTCCCGGCCGAAGCTGTCACTGCTCCGGCAGAACCGGCATCTTTTTTCTGTCCTGCCGGGGACGCTTCAGTTGCTGATAAAAAGCGGCCAGAAGAAAGAAGCCGATGAAATGTATGACAGGGTTTCCAAAGTACATGGCTATGATGAGGCGCTGGAGATTATCCGTGAATATGTGGAGATCGAATGGGGCGGCACTAAGGAAAAAGCGGATCCGGGAGAACAGAAGCAGAAACCGGGGCAAACAAAAGAACAGGGGAGGTGAAAGGGATGGGGAACAAAAAAAATCTTCTATGGGATGGGATCGAGATCAAGCTCCTGACCCCTTTAAGCGCAGAATTTTTCCCGAATGAGGAATCCGGTTGGGAAGGGGAACAAGGGGAACCCGGCAGCGAGGAACTATGGGACGGCATGGACCTCATGGAGTGTATGGATGCCATCCAGGAAGCGGTAGACCGTGAGAACAGCCCGGAGGAAGAGGGCGGCGAACCCTGCAACCTGATGGAATATTTTTATGGCAGCGATTCCATAAAAGAAAAAGTGAAGTCTGCCGTGGTCTCCGTAGAAAGCGCGGAAGATATCCTGTATGGCTGTACCACGCTGCACCTGAAAGAGAACCTGACATCGGAGGAATTTCATGAATTATGTGAATACATTACCGGCCAGTACAGCGATGGCTGGGGGGAAGGGTTCGAGCAGAGGAACATTCAGGTAGACGGCGGGACATTGAACGTGCATTTCTGGCAGGGAAACGGGATGGAATTTCACATACAGGAGGGAAAAAGGCCGAATCCGGAAAATGAACAAACAGCAGGTTCAGGGAACCAGGCCAGGAAAATCCGTCCGAAATTACAGCTCTTCGGCCATGACGGAAATATTTTCTCCATCATGGGGGATGCCAAAAGGCTGCTTGCCAGAAATGGACAGAAGCAGGAAGCAGACGAGATGTGTAAACGGATTTTCAAATCGGGAAGTTACAATGAGGCGCTCGGCATCATCAGCGAATATGTGGAAACCGAACTGAGTGATGTCAGGGAAAAGAAGAACCAGAGAAAACAGAAACCGGGGAAATCACCATGCCGCTGATGGATGCCATCCAAAGGGCGGCATGGGTTTCTATAAAATACAGGAAAAAGAAAGGAAGGGATGCCTATGGAAAAAAGCTTGAAACTGGAGGAATTATTAAAGGAAGGGATGTATCCGGAAGAATCAGCAGGTGGGGAACATTGGAGGATCCTGCACGGGGATACGCTGAAGCTGGTGAAGTCATTCCGGCCGGAGCTCTTTGACGCAGTGGTCACGGATCCGCCCTATGCGTCCGGCGGCACGAAGCAGAATGAGAGGAACCGCACCACGAACCAGAAATACAGCAGCATGCGCTCCGGAAATGCCCTGCCAGATTTTGACGGGGATAACAAGGACCAGCGCTCCTGGACCCATTGGATGGCAGAATGGCTTTTGGATGTGCGGAAAGCCTGCAAGAGCGGCGCCCCCATCTGTTTATTTATTGACTGGAGACAGTATCCTTCCATCACCGATGCCCTGCAATGGGCAGGCTGGATCTGGCGGGGAACCGCTGTGTGGGATAAAGGAAATTCCCGCCCGCAGAAGGGGCGTTTCCGCCAGCAGGCAGAGTATATCGTGTGGGGGAGCAACGGCCCCATGCCCATCAACCGCCCGGTGGCGTGCCTGCCGGGAGTGTTCCGGTATGGGAATCCCCAGAACCGGATCCATGTGACGGAGAAGCCGCTGCAGCTGATGAAGGACGTGATCCAGATTTGCGAGCCGGGGGGACGGATCTTAGACCCCTTTGCCGGTTCCGGCACGACGATCCTGGCCGCTGTGGAGGAAGGATATGAAGCCGTAGGGATTGAAGTCACGGATACGTATTATGCCCTGGGGACGGAGCGGGTACGCTCCGCGCTGGAGACGGGCAGACAGAAAGAGGGTGGAGACGATGAAACCGGGAACTGAATTTCTTTTAGAACGGGAACCAAAATCCAGGCGTGAAAAAGCATGGAAAGCGTGGGGGAGAATGTGGGAACAGAAATCCAGAAAGAGAAAAGGGAGAAAGTGCCATGGGGTATAAGATGGATTATGAAACATTCCGGCAGGAGGTGAAGAAGCTGGTGGAGGAAGGACTCCAGGAAAAAGGGGATTACAGCTGTTCCTGGCAGCCGGTACATAAAAACAATGTGACCAAGACAGCGCTGCGGATCATGGAAAAAGGAAGCAGGGTTTCCATAATGGCCTATTTAGACCTGCCCTACCAGGACTACCTGAAAGGACAGCCGCTTTCTGCTATCAGCAGGGAGATCATCCGGCTGAATACGGAAAAGGAATTTCCGGATATTTCCACGAAACAGTTCAGTGATTACGGGGAAATGAAGGGGAAACTGAGGCTGCGCCTGGTGGGAAGGGAACACAATGAAGCTTACCTGGAAGAAGGGCCTTATAGGGTACATCCGATGGGGGCAGAGATCCTATACGCGGAACTGGAGAAAACCGGGGAGGGCAGAATGGGATTCCATGTGACCCATGAGCATCTGGCGGATTGGGGCATACCGGAGCAGGAGGCATTTGATACGGCGTTGGAGAACTCCCAGAGGGAAGAACCCATCTGGTTCCAGTCGCTGGCAGGAAGAATCGCCAGTACCCTGCTCTGGGAAGATCCGGGAGAAGGGCCGGTCAGTAAAAATGAAATGTATGTCCTGTCCAACCAGTCCAAGGACCATGGGGCGGCTGTACTTTTGTATCCGGCAGTGCCCGAAGAGCTCCACAGAAAAATGCAGGGGGATTATTACATCCTGCCCTCCAGCGTGCATGAGGTGATCATCCTTTCCAAAGAGACGGATTTTACACCGGCTGCATTGCGGGACATGGTAGTGGAGATCAACCAGGAGGTGGTTTCCCTGGAAGACCGTCTGGGGAATGATGTCTATGAATTCCAGGGCAGGACCGGCACGCTGCAGAAATGTAAGATCCCGGAGAAGGAGAGGACCCGGTGAGGCTGCTGAGATCATGTTGGAGGTAGATAGGGCATCCAATTGGATGCCCTAAGATGCAATCAGAGTCAAACAGGGCATCCATATGGATGCCCTAAAATGCAGTCAGAAGCGAACAGGGCATCCAATTGGATGCCCTAAAATACTGTCAAAATCAAATCAGGCATCCAATAGGATGCCCATAAAAAGAAAGGAGTGATTGTGTTATGGAGAAAGCGTTGGCTTATGTATGCTGCCCTGCGGACGCAGGGAAAGCGAAGATGCAGAAATACTGCCGGAAAATCTATGAATTGGGGTATGTCCCGATCTGCCCGCAGTTTATTTTCGCACCGTTTCTGGAGGAAGGGGAGGCGGAGGATATGCAGGCGTTCCAGAGGATGTCACACATGGTGCTTCGGAGATGCCGGATGGTGGTGGTCTGCGGAAAAGAGATGACTGGTACGATGAATACGGAGATCAGTATGGCGGATCGGCTCCATATCATCTGCACGACCCTGGACGGGCTGGTCAGGATTAAAGAGGCACAGTGATGATGGGACGGTGAAAGCCTGCATCGAATCTGCCGGGTGGGGGACGAAGAAACGGGTGGTACTCGCACTGCAAGCATAGCGTTTGGATATCCCAAACGCGACTTTGGGGAGAACCCCAAGCCCCCGGAGCAGAGATTGGAAGGACTGTCTCAGGGACAGAAAAAAATTTAGAAGCAAAAAATATAAATGAGATACCACATGCATGTTTAAAAATGGATTCAGAAGTGAAAAGGAGAGGAAGAAATTTATGGGATGGTTATTAAGCGGCATTATGTTTGGCGGAGTGATCGGTGTGTTTATGACCTGTATCGTCATTGTGGGAGGGCGGGGCGACCAGATGATGGTAAGCGATGAATAATCTAACGTTTTTACAAGTCCCGAAATCTGTGCGATAATCTCTTTAACTGGAGAAGCATCTCCCCATTTCCCGGTT
>OFFP01000801.1_pt1 | contig 24219 bp, 20 predicted proteins | sample 1521431 | NCBI WGS metagenome assembly OFFP01 (sample SAMEA3504104, study PRJEB24116) | mouse gut metagenome | biome: mouse gut; feature: mouse-associated habitat; material: faeces | place: Denmark | collected 2011
AAAATTGCACAGAGCGCAATTTTGACTTCGCGAGAGGGGCTGTCTGAACTGTTACCATGGCGGCTACCGCGCCAGCTCATACAGCCAGATGCCCCAATAGCTGTCCTCGGTGTCAAAATAGCCCGAAAAGGTAAGCCCCATTTCCTCCGCGTCCGCAATCTGCGCACCGGAAAAAAGGTACTGGCAGCCCAGAGCTTTCAGCGCGTCCAGGTCGAAGGCCAGATCTTCATATTGTACGCCGCTGTCCTTCCGCAGCATCCAGTACGTGCCGGTTACGCTGTTAAACAGGTAACATCTGCTTCCCCAGCAATCGAAATACACTCTGGCTTCTTCATTCCGGGCAAGCTCTCCAGCGATAACCTGTCTGAACCGATGCTTATACGCCAACGGGTAATTATTGGAATAGCCGTCCACCGTGTAGAAGCCGTGCATGAGGGCAGGTGCCGGACTTATGCCCAGATGTGCAACGCGGTAAGAGGACATTTCTTTTCCGATGGCATCTTCCAGCCGCTGCATCAAATCCTCCGAGTAAAAACTTTCCCAGGATATATAGCCGGTGACGCCGCTGCCGTTATTGATCTGATTGATATTCATATAAAACAGGGAATTAACCCGGATCAGATTCAGGGTCGGAAACAATACCAGTATCAGCGCCGCCGTTTTATACCAGGCCGCTCCGGGCATTTTCCACAGAAAGCCGAATACCAGGGCAAATTCCAGATACCATAAAGCCGGATAGAGCCAGTAAAAACGTTCCGCCTGAAAATAGCGCAGGAAACCGTCCATGGAATTTTTGAAATCCACTGCCGGCCGGGATTTGCATATGGCATAGAAAAAGGCAATGCCAATCAGGGCAGCCATGCCGGCCAGGGCCAGGCGGAAGGTTTTTCGGAGTTCCGGCTTCAGGGTTCCCTTTTTCCCCATTCTCAGGCAGTATATACCCTCGCCTGCCAGCAATATGACGATTGGCAGGATGAGGTAATCGTGGAGGGACTCCACATGCTGGGCGCCGTGAAAAAAGACATCCTTTACTGTGGGCCAGAAGGCAGCGGCCGCGTTCACAAGTTCATCCCTGTGGCTGGCATAGCTGCGCTGTCCCAGAAGCAGTTCCGCGAAAAGCCTGTAGTTGACAATGAGGTACACTGCCGTAAGCAGGGCGAAGCCGCAGTTCACATGAAGGTTACGGCGCTTTTGAATAAGGCGGATCAGGATAACCAGGAGCCAGAAGCACAGAACCGCATAGCCGATCAGCACCAGGTGGGTGGTAAGCCCGAAAAAGACGATGAGTCCGTATGCCGCCGCCGTATGCCGCCTTTCGGACAGCAGCAGGAAGGCATAGAGCAGCAAAGGGACACCCATTATCGACAGGCCGTATACGGGCTGGACGGGAAGCATGCAGAAGCATCCTGCCATGGCCAGCGCAAGAATACCGCTTCCGGACAGCTTTTTCACACTGCCGTACATGCCCCAGAAACCGCTGGCGCAGACGGCCAGATACTGTATCAGAAAGGCGGTCAGGGGTGTGAACAGGCAATACAGGGGGATGAACAGAACCGCGGAGGGCTGCATTCCGCTTTTGCCGATGCCGCCCAGGATCTCCGGAAAGACAGTGCCGGAGTCAAACAGATGCCTTGCATTCAGCACATAGGTCAGGAGCGTCTCGTCCAGCTGGTCATGAACGGGAAATACGCTGCCTTGTTTCAGTATGAGGTAGGGGGCGAACAGGACAGCCATGAGCGGAAACCCGGCCAGCCACAGGGGCGCGCCGTCCAGCCATGTGAAAAATCTGTTTAGAAAGCCTAAGGGCTTTTTACTGTGCAAAAGTGGTTTCATGTTTCTCCTAATATAGTCGCTGCGCGACGGCACTAAAGGCTAAAGTCTCTTCGGCGCACACCCAGAGAGCAAATTTCATTCGAAAGGGCACGCATGAAATTCGCTCTGTGCGCCGTCAATCCTTTATATTCGCTGCGCGATGTGTGTGTCAGCGCTAAAGACGAAAGTCTCATCTACGCACACGTCAGGGTTACAGGTACAGGCCGCCGCTCAGCAGGACGCCGAAATAGTCCAGTCCGTATATCAGGTGGGCGGTATATACGCTCCACTGCAGAATCAGCTTCCACCGCGGCTGGCTGTGATGCAGGGTTGCCCTTGCCAGGAAGATCAGGCTGGCTGCGGAGGAGAAGAACAGACCGTACATGTAGCCCCAGGCGAAGTTCAGGTGAGGCATGCGGATTCCTTTTTCATATAAAAAGAGCAGCATTAAAAGCCCTGTTACAAGAAACTGCCACGAGAAGCGGAGCAATGCGGAGGAATCCTTTTCTTTTCCCCGAAGCAGGAGGACGGTCAGCGGAAAGGCCGCTGCAAGGAGAACGGACAGGGGAATATTGTCAGAGGCTGTGGACCAGGCCTTCAAAAAGCCGAACCCGATGCCTGCTTCCGCATTATCCGGCTCGAATACCACCACAAACTGATAAAGCAGCACCAGAAAAGTGGGAATAAAGTATATGCCCATCTGGAAAAAAGCTTTTATTCCCTGAAAACGCCCGGAAATCAGCCTGTAGAGCATAATGATGCCTGCCGCGGCGCAGAGGACCAGCGTAAAGCTCGGTTTTGTCATGGTGGTCAGCAGCAGTGAAAGGGAGAACAGCAGGTATTTGGGGTGAAACCATTTATCTTCCTTTTCATATGCCCCAAGGATATCCGCGAAGAGAAAAAAGGCGGGAATGGAAAAGGGGCGTGCGGCAAGATAAGTGGTGTTGTGATATGGGTTGGGCGAAAATGTCCCTTTGTAGCGATACAGATAATTCTCCCCGATTTCATTGTAATGCCCAAGGTAGGACACTGGATAAAGCATGGAAATGAAAAGCAGGGAAAAGGTGAGCGCGGTGGACAGGAAGCTCCTGCCGGGATGGCTGCCCACGTCCAGAAAAGTGTCCAGATACCACTTCAGCGCAAGGACGGACAGCCCGTTCAGCAGCGTAGCGGCAAATGCAAGGGCGTGCTGGGGGGTGGTAAAGAGCATAAAAAACTGTCCTGTCCGGAACAAAACAGGGTAGGGGAACTTGTATGCCACCTCTATTCCCTGAATTGTGGAAAGGTAATCGGTAATATCGGAAATATATCTTCCGGCGTAACACACCGTCTGACGATGAAACAGCAGCAAAGTGACGGCCAGATAGGCCAAAAACGGCACTATGAAAAAAACGGCTCCCAGGTAAAATTTCTTGTCTCTGACAGGCATGCGGTCATTCCTCTTCCCTCTCATGCGGAAATATGCCGGTCCTGCCTTAAAATACTGTCCGGAAACGGACTGGCGGGAACGGTAACAATATATTACAGCCGGAGCCTTATTTTGTCAATATTGAAAGCGGGAAGTGAATTGACATTTATAAAGGAAAGTGGTATCATAATTCTGAAATAAATACAAGAAGAGTAATGGTGGTGAAATGGAAAAGCGGCAGATCTTGATTGTAGACGATGAATACATAAATCGTGCGTTACTGGCGGAAATGTTTCATGACGAGCAGGATACTTATGAACTGATTGAGGCGGAAAATGGCGAAGAGGCTGTCCGGAAGATTGAGGACGGCCATGATATCGTTCTGATTTTGCTTGATATCGTTATGCCTGTCATGGATGGGTTCAGGGTGCTGGAGTTTATGGAGGAGAAGGGATTGCTGAGGGAGATCCCCGTCATCCTGATTACAGGTGAGACTATCCAGGACAGCGAGGACAGGGCATATTCCTTTGGGGTGGCGGATGTGATACATAAGCCTTTTTACCCCCATATTGTCAAGCGCAGGAGCAGCAATATTATTGAGCTGTACCAGAACAAGCGCAACATGGAGATGCGCCTGAAGGAGCAGGAGATTGCAATCCGCGCTCAGGAGCAGGAAATTCGAGAGACAAACGAATTCATGATTGACGCCCTCAGCTCCGTAGTGGAATCCAGAAGCGTGGAAACCGGGGATCACACAAGGCGGATTAAGTATTATACCAGGCTTATGGCCACATGTCTGAAGGAGCATTTCCCACAGTACAACCTGACGGACTTCCAGGTAGATGCGATTTCCAGGGCTTCCGTTCTTCATGATGTGGGAAAGATCGGGATTTCGGATGCTATCCTTTTGAAGCCGGGGCGTCTGACGAATGAAGAATTTGAGATTATGAAGACGCATACCACGATCGGATGCGACTTGCTGGAGAAGTTTTACAGGAACCGGACAAGTGAATTCTATCGCTATTGCTACGATATTTGCCGCCATCACCATGAGAGATGGGACGGCAGGGGATATCCTGACCATTTGGCGGGAGATGCAATTCCGCTGAGTGCTCAGATTGTGGCGGTTGCGGATGTGTATGACGCGTTAGTCAGCCCAAGGGTATATAAGAGTTCATTTACCAATGAGAAGGCGTTTGAGATGATTATGAATGGCGAGTGCGGTCAGTTTGCGCCGGACATTCTGAAATGTTTTGAACTTGCCAGGGAGGATTTCTTCAACATTAATAAGGTGATTGGGGTATTCGATTTTTCATGATAGAAGCAGGCAGCAAATATGCGAGCAGGTTTGCTGCCTTTTCTAATGAAGCGTCAGATTCAGGTGAAACGCCGGATTCATATGAAGCGTCAGAGTCATTATGAAATGTCAGAGGGCTGTGGGATGCCGCTGCCTGCATCAGTGGAGGAAGGGTATGGGAGAGAGTGGAACCTGCGTATTTCCCATGGAGGATGCGCTGGAAATGATCCTTATGTTCGACAGGACAGGAAGGATTTCGTATGCGAATGCGGCGGCACGGAGCAAGCTGGGGTATGAGGAAATGGAAAATCAGCATATCAGTACCCTTTTTCCCAATACGTTCAGAAAGACGGAGGACGGCTTCGAATCGGATTTTTCCTTTGGGGATGCGGCAGGACATCTGATCATCTACCGCAGGAATCTCACCTGCTTTCCCGTGGAAGCCAGGATGAAAGAGAATGCCGGCTGCCCGGGGACTTACATTTGTATGGCAAATGACCTGCTGGAGCGGGAACACCTGGGAAGGGAGATCAGCCAGGTCAGGGAAGAAGCACAGCAGGCGGCAAGGATGAAGGCGGAATTTGTCGCGAATGTGACGCATGAGCTGCGGACGCCGGTGAACGGGATTCTGGGCAATGTGAGGGAACTGCTGGATGATGTGACGGATGCACAGACGGTAAAGACACTGCAGCTGATAGAGCGCTGTTGCGGTGATATGAATAAGCTCATTAACAACATTCTGGATTTTTCGAAGCTGGACGCGGGGAAATTCGTTCTGGAGCCGCGCCGCTTCCATTTCAGAAATATGCTGGATTATGTGAAAGCCCAGCATTTCAGCAAGATTACCGAAAAGGGCCTGGATTTCTTCATGACGGTATCGCCTCAGGTACCGGAGTATGTGATTGGGGATGAACTGCGTATTGTGCAGATTCTCAACAACCTGATTTCCAATGCGTTAAAGTTTACAGCCGTGGGAGAGATTGCCGTTCAGGTGCTGCGGACGGCTCAGGTGGAGAAGCAGACAGAACTGTTTTTTATTGTATCCGATACCGGAATCGGGATCGGGGAAGAAGACATGGACAAATTGTTTCAAAGCTTTTCCCAGGTGGATGCGTCTATTTCCCGGAAATACGGGGGGACTGGACTGGGGCTGAGCATCTGCAGGCAGCTGGTGGAATTAATGGGGGGCGGGATTGAGGCCGAGAGCAGGAAAGGCCGGGGAAGCAACTTCTCTTTTTCCATATGGGTGGAGACAGAAGAGGAAGAGACGCCGAAGGCGCCCGATGATGTAAAGGATGTATTCATGCGGATGTCCGCCGGAGAGGAGGCGGAGGACATCCAGGAATATGATACGCCGAAGAACCGGGAAAACTTAAAGCGCCATCTGTCCAGGCTTATCTTAAGCGTGGAAATGGAGAACTGGGAGAAGGCGGAGATGTTTATGGAGTCCATAAGGCAGTTGACGGAAGGGGCGCCTTCCGACGTGAGGCGGCAGATTCTCCGGCTGAAGATGGCGGTCCAGAAAGAGAACTATGACAAGGTAATGGATGAATATCATAAACTGAGTATCTGATAGCCGGAAGGAGGTGGAGATATGGATAACGGTGTCGGGAATATGGCGAAGGTTCTCATCGTGGATGACCTGGAGGTAAACAGGCTGGTCCTGGAGGATATTATCCGGGAGATGGGATGCTGCCCGGTCCTGGCAGAAAGCGGGGAGGCTGCCCTGGAGATTGTGGGGAAAGCTGTTCCGCAGTTGATTTTATCCGATATTTCAATGCCGGGGATGGACGGCTATGAGCTGTGCAGTGTATTGAAGGGCAATGAGAAAACCCGGAATGTTCCGATTATCTTTATCTCGGCTTTCGATCACCCGGAGGATGTGGTGAAGGGCCTTGGCCTGGGCGGAGCGGATTATATCACAAAGCCTTTTGTGCCGAAGATCGTCCAGGCGAGGGTAGGGGTTCATCTGAGCCTGTATCAGGCGAACCTGGCCCTGAAGGAAACCAACCGCAGGCTTCAGGCTTCCGTGAAAGAGCAGTTAAAGCAGATGGAGCAGGAGAAAAAAGATGTGCTGTATGCGCTTGCGGCTATTGCGGCGCAGAATTCCTGCTATCGGCGGGAGCATATTGAGAGACTGAGCAGAAATTGCAGTATCCTTGCCCAGGGAATGCAGCTGTCGCCGTTGTTTGAGAGACAGATATCAGATGCTTATATCGATACGATAGAACTGGCTGCGCCTCTGTGTGATATCGGGAATATCGGGGTTCCCTGGGAATTGCTTCGAAAAAAGGCGGCTTTGAATGACGAAGAGCGCAAAGCGGTTCAGAAGCATACGGACATAGGCGCGCAGCTTCTCGGGGATCTGCATGTGGGAAGCGACTACAATGATTTCCTGAGTGTGGCGGTGGATATTGCGCATTACCACCATGAGAACTGGGACGGGAGCGGGTATCCGGAGGGGCTTAAGGGGAATGAGATTCCGCTTGCGGCTCAGATCGTTTCCGTTGCGGAGGTCTACTGCGCATTGACCGAGAAGAAAAATTACAGCAGGGAAGAAGCACTGGAGATTATGGGCAGGGAAGCAGAAGTGAAGTTTAATCCCGATATTTTTAAAATATGCCGAAAAATATCGCGTCAGCTATGCTGAATAAGATGTTTTTACGTAACAGTTCAGACAGGGCGCTGAACTGCTGCGAGAATGCACACAAAACGCGAAAAGAATGCGTTTTGGCGCCCGCAAGTCTCGCAAAATTGCACAGAGTGCAATTTTGACTTCGCGAGAGGGGCTGTCTGAACTGTTACGTTTTTACAGATTTTCATTGCGCCGGGCGGCCGGTTGTAATAAAATGTGCAGCAGGAGGTATGAAAAATTGTGATTAAGGATGAGGAGTTTCACAGAATATCTGTTTTTATGAAGCAGCGGTACGGGATAGACTTGAGCCAGAAGAAGGTCATCGTCAACGGGCGTCTGGAAAATTATATCAAGAGGGGCGGCTGGCACAGCTTCGACGAGTTTATGAATGCTGTGGAACATGACAGTACCGGCAGTCAGGAGAAGATGCTGGTAAACTTTCTGACGACTAACCATACCTATTTTATGCGGGAATTCGAGCATTTTGACTTTTTCAGAAGCCAGGTGCTGCCCTGGCTGAAGCAGAAGGAAGCGTCCAGAAAGGATCTGCGCATCTGGTGCGGTGCGGCATCCTCCGGTGAGGAACCGTATATGATTGCCATGGTGCTGGCAGAGTTTTTCGGGATGGAAAAGTCGCAGTGGGATACCAAGGTACTGGCGACGGATATCTCAACCAAGGTACTTCAGAAGGCGCTGGCAGGCGTTTACACGGCCGATCAGCTGAAGAGCGTCCCTCCGCAATGGAAAAAACGCTTTTTCAACTCGCTGGGCGGAGGAACCCAGTACCAGGTCACACCTGAGCTGAAGCAGGAGGTTATCTTCCGGCAGTTTAATCTGATGGATCCTTTTCCTTTCCGAAAGAAGATGCACACGATATTCTTAAGGAATGTGATGATTTACTTTGATGAAAAGACGAAGAGAGAACTGGTTCAGAAGGTTTATGATGTTCTGGAACCCGGAGGGTATTTCTTCATAGGAACCACGGAAACAATCGACAGGAACAGCACGCCGTTTCAGATTATACAGCCGTCGATTTTCAGAAAATAAGGAAAGGATTGACATATGCAGCCAATTAAGGTTTTAGTTGTAGAAGATTCCATTGTCTTTCGGGAATTGCTGGTGCAGAACCTGAGCAGGGATCCTGCAATCAGGGTGGTGGCGACAGCGAAGGATCCTTTTGAGGCAAGGGATGCCATACTGGCGCATAATCCGGATGTCATGACATTGGATGTGGAGCTTCCCAGGATGAGCGGAATTGAATTCCTGCGCAAGCTGATGCCCCAGTACCCCCTGCGGGTGGTGGTGATCAGTTCTCTCAGCGACAAGGTTTTTGACGCTATGAGCGCGGGAGCGGTGGACTTCGTGGCGAAACCGGCAGTGTCGAGCCGCAGGCAGCTGGAAGATTTTATACGCAATGAGCTGCTGGTGAAGATTAAGATTGCTTCCACTGCCAGAATCGGCCATGTGAAAAAGGTGGTAATGGCGGAGCAGCAGTATCTGTCCTCCAGCAAAAAGAATCTGTTGGTGGCAATCGGCGCCTCCACAGGAGGAACCGAGGCGATCTTTAATGTTGTCAAGGATTACGGAACGGATATTCCGGGAATCGTGTGCGTGCAGCATATGCCGCCCGGCTTTACTGCCATGTATGCCAAAAGACTGAATGACCAGTGCCGGATTCAGGTGAAGGAAGCGGAGACCGGGGATAGAGTGCTGCCCGGACATATGCTGATTGCCCCCGGGGGTGACCGGCATATGCACTTGGTGAAGGTAGGGGACGGCTATCAGGTGGAAGTGAAGGCGGGACCCAAGGTGAACGGCCACTGCCCGTCTGTGGAAGTATTGTTTGAATCCGTCGCAAAGGCGGCGGGAGCCAGTGCGGTGGGGATTATTCTGACAGGAATGGGGGGCGACGGCGCCAAGGGGCTTTTATCCATGCGCAAGGCCGGCGCCAGGACCATCGGCCAGGACGAGTCCACCTGCGTGGTTTATGGAATGCCCAAGGTTGCATATGATCTGGGAGCGGTTGAGTATCAGGAGAAACTGTCCGATATAGCTGGAAGGACATATGCATTGCTAAATAAAATGTAAAGGAGAAAGAACATGAAGATTCTATTGGCGGAAGACGACTTCGCGACAAGGAAATTTATGGCCGGCTTTCTCTCCAAGTATGGTGAATGTGACATCACCGTGGACGGAATGGAAGCGGTGGACGCGTTTATGATGGCTTTGGAGGACGGCGAACCGTATGATCTGGTATGCCTTGACATCATGATGCCGGTTATGGACGGATATCAGGCTCTTATGGGTATCCGGAATCTGGAGAAACAGAGGAACATACCTGAGGACAAGGCTGTAAAGGTGATTATGACCACGGCCCTGAATGAAGAAAAAAATGTCAAGATGGCATTTGAACTGGGATGTACCATTTATTCGGGCAAACCTATCGACCAGGAGCGGTTTGAGCAGGCAATGAAGAAACTGAATCTTATTTAAAACAGGATATGAAAGGAGATAAACATGGCTGACGATTTTAATACCGAAAGCATGTTGGATATGTATCTGTTTGAGAACGGCCAGTTGCTGGAACAGCTTCAGGAGACGGTTTTGGAACAGAAGGATGCAGAATGCTTTGATGAAGACAGCATCAACGAAATATTCCGAACCATGCATACCATCAAGGGATCTTCCGGTATCATGATGTTCGACAATATCACAGCTGTGTCCCATAAGCTGGAAGATATATTCTATTACCTGAGAGAATCACATCCTGACAATGTTCCCCATGTAGAGTTGGTGGAGCATGTGTTGGAAGTGGAAGATTTCATCTCCAACGAGATGGAAAAGATCCGAAGCGGCGACCCGGTGGACGGGGATGCCAGCAATATTATCGCGGATCTCGACAAATTTTTGAATATGATCAAAAACGGTGGCGCTGCGGCAGGCGATGCGGCGGAGAATGTACATGAGGAACCGAAGCATTTCTATATCGCGCCGGTGGCTACAAGCGCAAGCCGTTTCTACAAGATATTTATTACCTTTTTTCCGGAGACGGAAATGGCCAATGTCCATGCGTACAAGACCGTGTACGCGCTGAAGGAGATTGCTGAGGATATTCTGTATTCTCCGGAAGATATCCTGACGGATGAGAAGAGCGGGGAAACCATTATAAAAGACGGCTTCCGGATACTCCTCCAGGCCCAGTGTACGGAGCAGGAGGTACGTGACCTTATCGGCGTGGGATATGATATTGAAAAGGTTGAGGTCTACGAGTGTGATGCGAACCAGTTCCTGCTGGGCTTTGACTTCGGCGATCAGCCGGTAATGCCTCAGATTGACCTGGAATCCAGCGTGGAGACGATTGAGGCAAGGCAGGAAGAAGCGGATCAGGAGAAGGCAGAGGAGAAGAAGCCTGAAAAGCCGCAGATTGTGCCCGGTGATTTCGTTATCCAGTCCAAGGAACCCGGAAAGCAGAAGAAGCTGGCGAAAGATAAGCCCAAGGGAGAGAAGGCTGCTTTTATCAGCGTCAATATCAGCAAGATGGATCAGCTGATGGACCTGATAGGAGAACTTGTTATCTCGGAGTCCGTGGTGCTGCAGAGTTCCGATTTGAAGGTGCCGGGGCTGAACCTGGACAATTTCAACAAGGCCGCAGCACAACTGGCATCTATTTCCACGGATTTGCAGAATGTTATCATGTCCATGCGTATGGTGCCGCTGACGAATACGTTCCAGAAGATGAACCGTATCGTGTTCGATGTGTCCAGGAAGCTGGGAAAAGATATTGAGTTTGTGATGGTGGGAGAGACCACCGAGGTGGATAAGAATATTATCGAGCATATTTCCGACCCGCTTATGCATCTGGTGAGGAATTCCGTGGATCATGGGATAGAGAGCAATGAGGAGCGGAAGGCCAAGGGGAAGATGGAGAAGGGGAAGGTTACGCTGTCTGCCAGAACCGAGGCCGGTAAGGTATGGATCTGTGTGGAGGATAACGGTACGGGTCTGGACAGGGAGAAAATCCTTGCAAAGGCCAGGCGGCAGGGCATACTGGATCCCCAGAAGCCGGATGCGGCCTACACGGATAAGGAAGTATACCAGTTCATCACGCTTCCGGGATTTTCCACCAACGAACAGGTGACGGAATATTCCGGCCGAGGCGTAGGCATGGACGTGGTGGTGCAGAATATCCAGGCCATCGGCGGCGCGCTGGAGATAGAGAGTACTCCGGGCTTCGGCAGTACCATGAGCCTGAAGATTCCCCTGACCCTTGCCATTATTGACGGCATCGTCATGGAAGTGGGCACCTCCTCCTTCGTTATGGAGACCGGCGTTATCAAGCAGTTTATCCGGGTGAAAGAGGACATGATGGTGCATGAACCCAATGGAGACGAGTTTGTGATGATCCGTGGGGAGTGCTATCCGGTGATCCGCCTGGGCAGGTGGTATGGCCTGGAGAATTATCAGGAATCTGTGGAAGAAGGCGTCATGTTGGTCCTGGAAGTGGAGGAGAGAAAGGTGTGCCTCCTGGTTGACAGGCTGGTAGGGCAGCAGGAAATTGTGGTAAAACCGATTCCTTCTTACATTAAGAAGGTCAAGGGTCTGTCCGGCTGCACGCAGCTGGGCGACGGCAGTATCGCCCTGATATTGGACGCCCCCGGACTTGTAGAATAAATCTGAGGAAAGGAACGGTAAGCTTATGGACGAGACGAGCAGATTGTTAGGAATACAGGACGGTGAGCAGAATGGCCTGGACAGCCATGATACACAGAAGGGTAAGTACATGACCTTCAAGTCCGGTGTGGAATATTTCGGCCTGGAAATCCAGTATGTGCAGCAGATTATCCAGTATCAGGAAGTCACCAGAGTGCCTGAGACGGAGGATTATATTAAGGGACTGATTAACCTGAGAGGGCGGATTATTCCCGTGGTGGATGTCAGACTGAGATTTAAGCAGGGAGCATGTGAGTACAATGACAAGACATGCATCCTTGTCATCAACGTGAAGTCTGCAACAGTGGGACTGGTAGTGGAGCAGATTGCGGAGGTAGTGGAGATTAAGGAGGAGAATATCCTGCCGCCGCCTACTATAGGGCGGGGCGATAAGTCCCATCACAAATATGTCTATGGCATCGGTAAGGTGGGGAATACAGTGAGGCTGTTGCTGGATCCGGAGAAGCTGCTCTATGATGAGGACCCGGCAGATATGGAGCAGGCGAAAAACAGCGAAGAATGAGAGGTATGGAACGATGAAAAATATGTCAATTAAGAAGAGATTAATTGGGGGATTCTTTATTCCTATTATACTGACAACAATCAATGTGATATTTGGTATGCTGTCCATGCAGCGGATTATGAAGGCCAGCGGAGAACAGGCGGCAATCGCAGCCAGGAATTCCATGATTTTTTCCGTAGGTGCGCTGATCGTATCAATAGCCATTACCGTATTTGTGGCATATGACCTGACTAAAAGTATTCTGAAGTCCATTATACTGCTTTCCAACGCGGCAAAGGATATCGCGGTGGGACATGTAAATATCCATCTGGAGAAGTATAATAACGATGAATTCGGAGACCTGGTAGATGAGTATGTCAAGGTGATAGAGAACATTAAGTCTCAGGCTGAAGTTGCGGAGGAAGTATCCAACGGTAATCTGACGGTAACGGTTACGCCCAAGTCCGCGGATGATATGCTGGGCAACTCGCTGAAGAAGCTGGTGGAAGATAACCATAATGTACTTAGCAATATCAGTGACGCGGGATCCCAGGTGACGGTCAGCTCATCCCAGGTGGCAAGCGCCAGCCAGGCCCTGGCACAGGGATCTACGGAGCAGGCAAGCGCTATCCAGCAGATTTCGGCTTCCATCGATGAGATTGCGGAGAAGACAAGGCAGAATGCGGAACAGGCAAATTCCGCTACTAATCTGGTGCTGCGTGCAATCGGGGATGTAAAGCAGGGAAATGTACGGATGCAGAGCATGGTGTCTGCAATGGAAGATATCAACAAGGCTTCCGAGAGTATATCCAAAATTATCAAGACTATCGAAGATATCGCATTTCAGACCAATATTCTGGCATTGAATGCTGCGGTTGAGGCAGCAAGGGCAGGTGAGGCAGGTAAGGGATTTGCAGTGGTGGCAGAGGAAGTGAGAAGCCTTGCAGCGAAGAGCTCAGAGGCGGCAAGAGAGACGTCGGCGCTGATTGAGGATTCCATCGATAAGGTAAATGCCGGTTCCAAGATTGCGTATGAAACCGCCAAGGCAATGGAAGAAATTACAAAAGTGGTTCAGGAGAGTGAACATATCATCAATGGTATTGCAGAATCCTCCAATTATCAGGCGACTGCAGTAGCACAGATTGAACAGGCCATCACACAGGTATCCCAGGTGGTACAGACAAATTCCGCCACCAGTGAGGAGTGCGCGGCCGCCAGCGAAGAATTGTCCAACCAGGCATCCAGAATGCGCGAGATGCTGTCCATCTACAACTTGGGCAAGGGACAGGGCGGACCTTCCAGAAGTTCCTCTGGATATAACGCTGCTGTTTCCAATGCAAATGAGCAGGTAATTTCTCTTGGGGATGGCTTTGGCAAGTATTAATCCGAAACTGGTACAGGAACCAGGGGTTTCTGTGCCAGTTTTACTGCCGGGGTGGGGGGAATGCGCCCTGCCGTGACATATGAGCGTCACGGGCACTGTGTCGATCTGATTACTTTCAGATAAGCGATACAGAACGAAATGAATCTCAGAGCCGGTTTTGCCGGATAAGGGATAATAGAAGAGGAGTGTCGATATGAATTTGCTGGATGAATTGAGAGCTTTGGGCGTGGATGTAGACGACGGGCTGAAGCGCGTGATGGGAAATGAAAAATTGTATACAAGACTTTTGGGTTCCTTTGTGAAGATGATAAAGGGAAGCGAAGTAGCCGCAGATTTTGACGCTTCCGACTGCACGGAAACAATCGAAAAGGTACATGCGATTAAGGGGACATCAGGAAATCTTTCTCTTACTCCCATATACAAGGCCTACAACGAGATGCTGGGCCTGCTGCGCGGCGGGCAGCCGGAAGAGGCCAGGGAAATTCTGAAGAAGGTTATTCCTGTGCAGAATGAAATTGTTGCATGTATAGAGAAAAATATGAATCAGTGATGCAGACGGAATTGGTAAGGCGTGCCCAGGGTATATTCGGTGATTAAACGCTGTGGGAAGTAGTTGTTCCTGCAGCGTTTATTGTCTTACAGAATATGGGGACATGAAGGCGGGTACACTATATCCGCAATGTTATGGCGGAATAACCGTTGCAGACGGCCGCGCAGCGATTTGAAACAAGCGCAGCGATTTAAATTAGGAGGAAAGACGATGGATTTTGTGGACCATAGGCCGCAGAGGGGGATCAAATTACAGCCTCTGGATGAAATCAATGGCTTTAAGGTACGGCCGGGATTTTACAACAGGGACGGTGCTACAGCCGCATCGAATGGGGTCAGCTTTACAGTGCATTCCCATGGCGCTACAAGCTGTGCGCTGCTGCTGTTTCGGCCTCAGGAGAAGGAACCTTATGCGAGGCTGGAATATCCGGAATCATATCACATAGGAAACACATATTCCATGTTGGTATTCGGATTAAAGATTGAGGAATTTGAATATGCCTTTCAGCTGGACGGACCCTACGACAAAGAGAAGGGGCTGCTTTTTGATAAAAACAATATTTTGCTGGATCCTTATGCAAGGGCTGTAACCGGGCAGCGAAACTGGGGAGAGCGCCCGGAGGACGGTGAAGCCTTTGTCTACCATGCCAGGGTAGTTGAAAATAACTTTGACTGGGGAAAACACAGGCAGCTGGAGTTTCCGCTGGAGGACCTGGTTATTTATGAGATGCATGTGAGGGGCTTTACAAAGCATGAATCTTCAGGCGTGACGGCAAGGGGAACCTATGAGGGACTTCGGCAGAAGATTCCCTATTTGAGGGATCTGGGCATTAACGCGGTGGAACTGATGCCGATTTTTGAATTTGACGAGATGGAAAACGCAAGAATTGTGGACGGCGTACAGCTCTACAATTATTGGGGATATAATACAGTATGTTTTTTTGCACCCAACACGGGGTACTCTTCCGTAGTGGAGCATAACCATGAAGGCGATGAGCTGAAGCAGCTGATTTATGAACTGAAGGAAAACGGCATCGAGGTTATTCTGGATGTGGTGTTTAATCATACGGCGGAGGGGAATGAGGACGGACCCAGCTTTTCTTTCAAGGGAATCGACAACAATATCTATTATATCCTGACGCCGGACGGGCAGTATTACAATTTCAGCGGGTGCGGGAACGCTCTGAACTGTAACCATCCCATGACACGCCGTTTTATAATCGACTGTTTGAGGTATTGGGTAACGGAATATCGTGTAGATGGTTTTCGTTTTGATTTGGCGTCCATCCTTGCCCGTGACCAGAACGGGGAGCCTATGGCGAACCCGCCGATTCTCCAGGAAATTGCCTGTGATTCCATTCTGGGGAAGGTAAAACTGATTGCGGAGGCGTGGGACGCGGCAGGGCTTTATCAGGTAGGGCATTTCCCGGCATACAACAGGTGGTCCGAATGGAACGGAAAATACCGCGATGACCTGAGACGTTTCCTGAAGGGAGACGAGGGCATGGCCGGAGCTGCCATCACCAGGATTACCGGTTCCAGAGATATGTATGATTCCCTGAAGAGGGGGCAGAGTGCGTCCGTTAATTTTCTGACATGCCACGACGGCTTTACCCTATATGATCTGTATTCCTATAATGTCAAGCACAATGAGAAGAACGGCTGGAACAACACGGACGGCGATAACAACGGCAACAGCTGGAACTGCGGTGTAGAGGGCGTGTCGGACGATCCCGAAATCGAAAAGCTGCGCCGCCGCATGGTGAAAAACGCGTTTGTTACGCTGATGTGCAGCAGGGGACCGGCGATGTTTTTCGCGGGAGACGAGTTCTGCAATACCCAGTTTGGCAACAATAATGCGTATTGCCAGGATAACTATATCTCATGGCTGGACTGGGGCAGATTGGAAGAATATAAGGAGATACATGACTTTTTCCGCTATATGATTGCTTTCCGCAAAAAGCATGCGATTGTGAGAAAACCTACGAAGGTTGCATCCTGCGGTTTCCCTGACATCAGTATCCACAATGATTACCCGTGGAATGCCAGAATCAACCATACAAGCAGGCTTATCGGCATTATGTATGCAGGCAGGAATGAGGAGGATACGGAAGACGACATTGTCTTCTACGGGATGAATGCTTACTGGAAGCCCTTGGAAATACAGCTGCCCAGCCTTCCGGACAATCTAAGATGGCGGGTTCTGGTGAATACCTTCGTGGATTATGAGGACGGAAAGGATATAGAGGGGGAAACGGAGTTTCAATACGGAAGCAGGCTGAAGGTGCCTCCGCGCACGGCAGTGGTGCTGGTGGCAGAGGAAGCCTGGGTGTGAGCAGGCCGGCGGCAGCTGAGTCGGAAGGAAACGTGTGCGGCCGGAAGTGCAGCGCGGATGTAAGAGAGCAGGCCGGCGGCAATTGAGTCGGAAGGAAACGTGTGCGGCCGGAAGTGCAGCGCGGATGTATGAGAGCAGGCCGGCGGCAATTGAGGCGGAAACGGAAAGCGTGCAGGTGCATGGATCCGGTGTATGACCGGAAGAAATAAGCGCAGTCACTGGGAGGAACCCGGGGGCTGCGTTTTGCATATGATAATGTGACTGTGTCAGATTGTGAAGGAGAGCCTGATATGGATTGCAGGGATAAAATTCTCTCTAATGACTACTATGATGTAATCACAGAATTTCCGGTACAGCTTCTGGATTCGGATGCTCTGGACCTGTGTCGGCTGAATATTGATAACCTGTACAATATTGTATATATCGATAAGGCAAATATACCAAATACAGACGATTATGTCTATACCTACAAGGGAGTACCCAAACTGTACGGCCTTATGCAGGAGCCTGGCAGGGAACGGGGATTTGATCCCAACAGCCTGATTGCCAGCGGCATCACCCAGGTACAGAGGGCACCCCTGAGCCTGACAGGGCGGGGGGCAGTGATATGCTTTATCGATACGGGAATTGATTATGTGAATGCGGCGTTTCGGGACAGCGAGGGAAACAGCCGCATTCTGGCTATCTGGGACCAGACCGTGCAGGCCGGGGAACCTCCGGAGGGACTCTACTATGGTACAGAGTACTCCAGGGAGGACATTAACCGCGCCCTGGAGGCGGAGGACCCCTACAGTGTAGTGCCGAGCAGGGATGAAATCGGTCATGGGAGCGCCATGGCGGGCGTGGCGGCGGGGAGCAGGCTGGGAAACGGTATCAGCTATCTGGGAGCGGCTCCGGATGCGGACATCGTGGTGGTAAAGCTGAAGCAGGCCAAGGAATTTCTGCGGAACTTTTATATGATACCGCCGGGGGTTCCTGCATACCAGGAGACGGATATCATGTTGGGGGTGCAGTATGCGGACCGTTTTGCCAGACAGTTCCGCAGGCCGGTGATAATCTGTCTGGGGGTAGGGACAAACTATGGAGATCATGCAGGCAGTGCTCCTCTGCCCAGTTATCTGGACGCCATCGCCTCCAGGAGAAGCCGTGCCGTGGTGGTGTGCGGCGGCAACGAGGGCAATGCGGGGCACCATTTTCAGGGATACATGGATACCCCCAGCAGGGCAGGAAGCGCGGGAAGCGTACCCGTGGAGGTGCGGGTGGCTGAAAATGTGGAGGGATTTCTGCTGGAACTGTGGGGAAATGTGCCGGATGTATTTACGGTATCAGTGCGTTCCCCCGGAGGAGAAACCATTCCGCCTGTCCGCCTGGGCATCCAGGGAAGTATCACCTACAGCTTTGTCTATGAGCGGACCAGAATTACCATGGCAGGTACCTTGGTGGAACCCGCATCCGGGGAGGAAGTGGTAGTACTGCGGGTGTATCTGCCCACACCCGGCATATGGACCTTTCAGGTGGAGTCCGTGGGGGATATCCACAACGGAACCTTTCACATGTGGCTTCCCATCACACAGTTTATGAACGGTGCGGTTCAGTTCCTGGAATCCACCCCCTATATCACGCTGACGGAGCCGGCCATGGCGAAAGATGTGATCAGCGTGTCAACCTATAATGCGGCCAACAACAGCTTTTATATCGACTCCGGAAGAGGGTTCACCAGAACAGGCGGGATCAATCCGGATTTTGCCGCTCCGGGAGTCGACATCTCTACCATCCGCGGCGGAGAGACGGGCAGCTCTCTGGCGGCTGCCCTCACAGCAGGTGCGGTGGCACAGTTTATGCAGTGGGCAGTGGTGGAGGGGAATAACAGGGCGGTGGCAGGCAGGGAGATCAAGAATTATTTTATCCGGGGGGCGTCCAGGAGTTTTGACGTGACTTATCCGAACCGGGAGTGGGGGGCGTATGGTAATATAGTGTCAAGTTAGCAAGGAGCCAGTAAAATCAAGGGCTTCCGCTGATTTAGTCCTATGAAAAAACTGCTGCGAAAACAGCAAAATTGGATAAGGACGGGCCTGTTTTTAACCAGAAAACCGAAAATCAAGCAACTTGACACTAATATACCATCAAGCCGTTTGGTGTTGTAAAACGTGTGCCTAAAAGGGGTGATAACTGAATATTTGAAGTTTAGATAGGACTAAATTAGTTTTTGCATCGGACAAGCGCCGTATCTGCATGGCTGATTTAGTCCTATTTCTTATTGCACCATTTTAACAGGAGGTACGAATGAAATCAAGAGAAATGACGGTTTACAGAGCGAGGGGGAACGGTAAAGACCTTACGGTTCCAATGATTATGATGCAGGGGAAGTGGCTGCGCGATATGGGTTTTACCGTTGGCGACAGGATATCCGTAACCTTGCAGGATGGAAAACTTGTGGTAGAGAGGACAGGCCGGATGTGGTCTGACCCGAAAGGGATTGCGGCTGTGAAAGAAAGAGCCGGAATGTGTGATGGAAAGGCGGTGTAAATATGGCAGATTTAAACATGGTATTAAAGGAGTCCCAAAAATTGAATGGGAACATCAGGAGCCTGCTGAGGCTGTCTACATATGACGATTATGATGATCTGAGCGGGCTGCATATAGACTATGAGGACGGGCAGCAGCTTTTCCTCCAGTCTGAACTCCGGGAGGTCATGGAAAAACTTTCGGATGTGGCGGACAGGATTGCATATCTTTCCCGCCCGGTTATGGAAACAAGCCGCCTGCATAAGAACCGAAGCGGAAGGTATGAGACAAAAGGCGGTCATTATTATACCAGTGGGAGCGGCATTGAGGCGCTGATAAAAGACGATTATCAGGAAGTGCCCTATTGGGTGTGGACAAGCGTGGAGCATGATGGAAAAGACTACTATCTGGTAGGACATAAAAATGTACGTCTGGACGGGCTGACTGTCCGGGTGAGAAAGGCGGTGTGAGTATGGGGGCGACAATCTATTGCTTATGTAACCAAAAAGGGGGCTGTGCCAAAACGGTAAGCTCCATCAGTATCGGTGTCGGCCTTGCCCGTGAGGGCAGGCGCGTCCTTCTGGTGGACGTGGATTCGCAGGGTTCCATGACCGCCAGCTTGGGATACCAGCAGCCCGACCAGATGGAGACCACGCTTGCGACTATCCTGGGCGGGATCATCATGGACGAGCCACTCCCGCCCGGAAGCGGGATTCTCCACCATGCGGAGGGCGTAGACCTGCTCCCCGCGAACATTGAGCTTTCCGGCATGGAGGTTACGCTGGTCAATACCATGAGCCGGGAGACCATCCTGCGGCAGTACCTGAATACGGTGCGTGGGGAATACGATGCGATTATCCTGGACTGTATGCCTTCTCTTGGTATGCTGACCATCAACGCGCTTGCGGCGGCGGATCAGGTGATTATCCCCGTCCAGGCACAGTACCTGTCCATAAAGGGGCTGGAGCAGCTTATCCGCACGATTGCGAAAGTAAGGCGGCAGATCAACCCGCACCTTTCCATATCGGGGATACTTATCACAATGGCGGACATGCGTACCAACTATGCAAGGGATATTGTGGAACTCCTGCACATCAATTATGACGGGAAACTGCGGATATTCGAGAGCATTATTCCCCTTTCCGTGCGGGCTGCGGAGACCAGCGCGGAGGGAAAGAGCATCTATCTCCATGACCCCGCAGGTAAAGTATCGGCTGCCTATGCCGCACTGACGAAAGAGGTGATGGAGGGATGAAAAGCAGCGCAAAGAATATTCAGATGACTTCCTATGAAGAACTGCTTTCCGGCGGGCCGCCGCTGGAAGCAGGGGGGAAGGGGAACGTGCAGGAAATCCCGCTCTCCGAACTGTTCCCCTTTAAAGGCCACCCGTTTAAGGTGCTGGATGATGAAACCATGCAGGACACGGTGGAAAGCATAAAAGCATACGGCGTCCTTGTCCCCGGCATTGTAAGGCCGCGCGCAGGGGGAGGCTATGAACTGATTGCCGGGCACAGGCGCAGGCACGCCTCGGAACTGGCGGGGAAAGCCACTATGCCGGTGATCGTGCGGGAACTGGATGATGACGAAGCCACGCTTGTCATGGTGGACAGCAACATCCAGCGGGAAAACCTGTTCCCCAGCGAAAAGGCATGGGCGTATAAGATGAAGCTGGACGCATTGAAGCATCAGGGCGTAAAGGACACTTCTCGACAACTTGGCGAGAAGTACAGCGTGGATGCGCTGAGTGAAAATTCCAATGACAGCGCCCGGAACATCCACCGTTTTATCCGGCTGACAGAACTTCTCCCGGAACTGCTCCAGATGGTGGACGATAAGAAGCTGCCCTTTAACCCTGCTGTGGAACTGTCCTACCTGACGCGGGGGCAGCAGGGGGAACTTATGGAAGTTATGGGGGAATTACAGGCCGTCCCTTCGCTGGAACAGGCGAAACGCCTGAAAAAGTACAGCCAGGAGGGGAAACTTGACAGGAACGTGATGGATGCCATCCTGACGGAGGAGAGGCCCGCGCCTGTACAGGTGACATTAAAGAACGACAGGCTGAAACAGTATTTCCCCCAAACCTATACTACGAAGCAGATTGAGGAAGTGATATTTTCGCTTCTGGAAACATGGAAAACACAGAATACATAAAACGCATTAAGCCGTCCGGCGACTGACTGACAGTTACCGGGCGGCTTTTTTGCGTTTTCGGACAGATCATGCCCCGGAGACTAATTGTTTTGTTTTGCCGGGGCTTTTTTTGTCGCTGAAAATGAAGGAAAAGGAGGCAGCTAAGATGCCGTTACAACTGAATTATTACTATGGGAATGAGGCGGAACAGTACACCTTTTACCGTATTCCAAAGATATTGTTTACAGACCCGCTCTTTAAAGGGGTGTCGGTGGAGGCGAAGGTGCTTTACGGGCTTTTGCTTGACCGCATGGGACTGTCGGTAAAGAACAACTGGCTTGATGGGGAAGGGCGTGTGTATATCATCTTCACGATTGCCGATGTGATGGAGACGCTGGGATGCGCGGAGCAGAAGGCAAACAAACTACTGAATGAACTGGACTGTTCAAAGGGCGTTGGATTGATTGAGCGTGTCCGCCGGGGGCTTGGCAAACCCAATGTCATATACGTTAAAAATTTCATCTGCCAGGCAAATACGGGACAGCCGGAATCACAAATCAAGAATTGTGAAAATCACAATTCAGGAGATGTGAAAATCACAACTCAAGAAATGCGGAAATCACAAACTAATAATACTGACTTAAATAAAACTGATTTTAGTGATACTGACCTATCAATCTATCCGGAAAAGGCCGGGGATTTTCCTGTGGATAACTTTTCTTCCGCTGGTTATGGGATGGATGGGATAGATCGGATGGATGCTTACCGGGAACTGATAAAAGAGAACATTGATTATGACTATCTCCTGCATGACCACCCATACGACAAGGAGCGTCTGGACGGTTTTGTGGAACTGATGGCGGAGACCTGTTGCAGCAGCCGGAAAAGCATACGCATCAACCAGGGGGATATGAGTACGGAGGTGGTAAAGAGCCGCTTTTTGAAGCTGGACAGCGGACATATCCAGTATGTTATGGACTGCCTTGACAGGAACACAACACTGATAGGCAATATCCGGGCTTATACCCTGTCGGCGCTGTTCAATGCGCCTGTGACCATCAGCCAGTATTATGCAAGCCTTGTGAGCCACGATATGGCCGCAGGCTTCGGAAGCGGTTAAGCATTTGGTTTTCCTTTTCCGCTGGTTATTTTTTCATTGCTGTGAAGCCTTTTACGGGCTGCACATAGACAAAAATTTTAAAGGAGGACAACAAACATGAAGCAGAAAATGGACATTCTGATCGTGGAGCCGGGGAAGGCCCCGCGTCCCGCCGCGCTGCCGGACAACACGCTGGAAGCTGTGGAGGCGGTGTTAGGGGGCGCGGCACAGGTAGGGTGCTTCCTGCCCCAGAGGGTATTGCTGATCAGCCGGGAGGATACGGGCGGGCTTGCCCCGAACCGCTGTATGCCGGGCGGGAAAGGGTTTGTAAGCGGCACATTCCTGTTGTGCGGCATACCGGAGGAAGGGTGCCTTTTTGATTCCTTGACACCGGGGCAGCAGAAAGAATTTCAGGAACTGTTCGCAAGGCCGGGGGAGTTTATGATGGTGGGCAGTGAGGCATATGCCGACCCGGATGATGTGGCGGATAAGGTTTACGGCCTGTGGGACACTTTGGGGAACGGGGAAACCGTGGTGCTGACAAAGTGGGGCGGCCAGGATCGGGGCGCAGCCGTATGACAGGATAAAGGGCACGGGAAGCTGTGGGAACAGCCTGTGCCGGAAAAGATAGTGTATAGGATGGGCCGGTATCCAGACTGACAGGATGCTGGCCTTTTGTTATCCAGGAAAGGAGAGGACTATGGCACGAAAAAAGAAACGGAGTAAATTCCTGCCCCGCCTGCTTGCTGCGGCGGTGGCAGTAACAACGCTCATTGGTTCCGGCGCTGCCGGAGGCATGGCCGCTTATGCGGCGGAGATGGGCACAGCGGAGGCGGAGGATGCAGTACCCGCTGATGTGGAAGAAAATGGGGAGACAGAAACAAAGCCGGAGGTATGGGATGATACCGGCTCCGGGGAAGGGCAGGGAGAGACACCGGAGGGCGGTGCGGAAGAAGGGACAGAACCGGAGACGCCTGCTGTTGTGGTCTGGTATGAGGACGGCGCAGAAGTGGATTCCCTCAAATCCCCTGTGGAGATGTTCGTGGAATACGGGAGCGTTGGCATGTCCATTGACCCGGAAGTTTTCGGGATACAGGCAGCGGCTGACGGGGACGAGGTGGGTGTCCTTGTGGAGCAGGTCTGCCGGGTGAGCGGGGAACCGGAGGAAATCAGGCTGACCGAGGACGGCAGGCAGGGGGTATGTATTGCTTATGGCTCCTTAAAAGACCGCGTCACCTATGAAGTGACCTACCGTGCGGAGGGGACGGATTCTACCATGAAGAAGCAGTTTTATGTGACGCTCTTGCAGGAGGCGATAGAGGTTTATTACCCCGATACATCCCCTTCTGTCCCTGCAACGCTTGAAATCTCAAAGATTGACCTGGGGCAGTTTACGGAGGGGAACGGGCTGAAGATCAGGCGGCAGAACACCACGTCAAGTTACAGTGTATCGGGCGCTTCCTGGGGGAAAGCCTCTTACGGCGGCGCGGACACAGGGGCAAGCACGGCCCGTTTCACAAACCTGAGAAATTCCAGCGTGGTTCAGATCACCTATGCGGATATCGGCACATACAACGACAAGGCGGTGGGGGCGAGAGTGACGTTTACAGAACTCGGCTCCCTCTCGGCGCTTTATTACTGTGAAACCAGTTTTTATAACGGGTGGTGGTTCATAGGCAATGAAAGCGCATCAAGGGCGCAGGTCAAAGTAGATTATTTCTATGTGGATACACAGGAGACGATACGCTTTGACGGAAATTCTTTTATGACGTTCAACAGCCTCAATACCGGTGAATATGCTTCGCCTTTGAGCGGGACTACCACCGGGTACACGGCAAGTTCCACCAATGTAG
>OFFP01000803.1_pt1 | contig 24173 bp, 26 predicted proteins | sample 1521431 | NCBI WGS metagenome assembly OFFP01 (sample SAMEA3504104, study PRJEB24116) | mouse gut metagenome | biome: mouse gut; feature: mouse-associated habitat; material: faeces | place: Denmark | collected 2011
CAATCTTTTTATACATTGCTCCCACTGTAAAAATAACAGCATCAAACAACAAAACTATAGATACTGCAATACTCATAGATGTTTTATTAGCACCTGTTACCCACCCAAATAATACTGCAATTATGATCACATCTACATAATTTGATACTACTTCAACGATTCCAGCATATCTAAGTCGATGATACCAAGGCCAAATTATTCTTAAAAATATTAGCAATAACGTAGTGACTACATAAAACATCAATAATTTGTCTCTATAAATATATGGAATAATACGTGATGGTAATGTTTCTGCTTCGATCCCTATATAAAGCAAAAATAATATACTAGCGTTTACCATTATAAATATTGTATTTTCCAACTTGTTGTATCTAAATTTGCTTATATATCGATATAACACTTTTCTGAAAGATGTTTTCATATCCTTACCTCATATTTTTTAACTACCAAATTTTCCTAAAAAGCTATCCCACTTATTTTTAAGGAATTTTCTTGCTCCCATATCATTTAAAATTTTTGATACCCCTACAGCTGCAACAGTAGCAATCGCAGCTCCTGTTCCCACTGTTAACCATACCGGTGCCGTTGTAACACCGAAAAGGCCCAATGCAGCAGTGCCGAGACTCGCACCTGCCATACTACCAACAGTCGATAGACCTGCAGTCACAGCCATATCACCTAGGTCAACTGCTGTGCCACCGATCAGACTCATTGCCCTTTAACTTATGTTCGTTTTCCATTTTAGTTGATTCAGTGAAACCGTCATAGATCGATAAAGTCTTGCTGGCAATGTTTATTCCAGGGATAACTCGTCCCAATCCTTTAGCTTTACTAAGATCTTTGAACATTGCTTTAAAATTCAGCTCTTTTAAGGCACTACTCTTGGCTTCTTTAAGATAATCTTTGAGTTTCAAGCTCCCTTTTTGCTGAGAAGCTACGATTTTTTTAGTATCATAGATATACAATTGTTTAGCTAACTTTTCACCGTCTTTGACAACATTAGCTTTGATATCGATCAAAACACGCATGTTTTTCTTTGATATTCCTGCTTTTGAAGTTTGAAATGCTTTGACGATATACTTGTTGTCCAAATGTTCGATCAATTTTCTCAAAGGCTTTTCTAACTTTTCTCGGGCAACCTTGGGGAGATGTTTTTCTATTGTATATGTAAAGTGACCGGCTAACCAATCACCAATTTAGTAATCGTAACTACTTCTGATTTCTCTAAAATTTATTTAGAATCTTTATCATCCACTACTTGCAACAACCCTTTGCGACGTAACACCCAGACGATATACTTAAACATCCATTTGCTATATTTTGCTATTAACCAAATTGCTATTGCAAATGGCATAAACATATATAACGCATAGATAGCACCTTTTCTATCTCCAACTATTTCGACTACTAAGTTTCCTGTACCAATACCGGCTGATAATAATCCCAAAAACATAAACCATGTTATCCCACTTAATAAATATGACTCTCCTACTTCTAAATCGTTATCTCTAACTATTAATTCACCTGGATGTTTTACTACTCTACATCTATAAAAAACTATCAATATTACGCCACTCACTATTAAAGGACCTGATAGGCCTAACATTGTTCCTAAACTCCCCCAAACATCATACTTCGCTGTTTTATCGTACATTGTCTGTCCTAGTGCCGCTCCATCTAACGCTGACAATATCATTATCAATAGTCCATAAACTACGGCGCCAACTCCACTTATTTTATCGCTATACCCTCGTACACCATATGTCAGTACTGTTACTAATACTCCCAAACATAACCAAATCACTATATACGGACTATCCCATGTCTCTATTGCCATATCATCGCCTCCAACTTCTCTAGTTCTACCACGTATAGAGTTCTTTCGTATCTCTCAAAAGATCATATGTAAAGTGATCGGCTAACCAATTACCAATTTAGAAATCATAACTACTTCTGATTTCTCTAAAATTTATTTGGAATCTTCATCATCCACTATTTGTAGCAATCCTTTGCGACGTAACACCCAGACGATATACTTAAACATCCATTTGTTATACTTTGCTATTAACCAAATTGCTATAACTACAGGAATTAGGGCTAACGACCCATAAAAGAAACCTGTCTTTGGGCCTTTTAATGCTTGAACGTAGCCAGCCATTCCAATTCCACAAGATAACAATCCAGAAAACATAAACCACGTTATCCCACTTAATAAATAGGATCCTCCCACTTCCAAATCGTTACCTCTAACTACTAATTCACCTGGATATTTTACTAATCGACATCTATAAAAAACTATCAATATTAGGCCACTCACTATTAAAGGGCCTGATAACCCTAACGCAGCTCCTAAACTCCCCCAAACATTATACTTAGCTGTTTTATCGTACATTGTCTGACCTAGTGCTGCTCCATTTAAGATAGCTAGGGCTCCGATCACCATACTATACCCAATGGCCTCTAATCCATTTATTTTGCCACTATATCCTCGCACACCATATGTCAATACTGTTACTAATACTCCCAAACATAGCCAAATTACTATATAAGGACTATCCCATGTTTCTATTGCCATATTCGACCACCTAACTTACTTTCCATACTGGGCATCATCATTTTGCTTATTTAGCCCTAACTGGATTAGTTGTCGCGTCTCAGCTGCTGTCTGAGCCTTCAATGCATCTAATGCTTTATTAAAGCGCTCGATCGTTTGGTCTACATTTCTAAACTGCTTTAAGTCCGTCTGTTTGAGATTTACCTGCTTAAGCGAATTTACTCGACCAAGTGCAGCTTGATTACGATTTACTGTCGTTTGCCACTCTTGAAAGTCAACTCCGATTATTCCGATTCTTTCCATCTAAAACGCCTCCCTTAGCCTTTTTTCAAATTGTAGCCCCACACCGATATCCGTATAAATTTCACCTTCAAATTCAGTGAAAACAAAAAATGTCGGAGTATTTGGATACTCACCATCTAATTTCGTTACAGCTTCCCCTAAAGCCTCCATTCCACGTGCAAAATCCAATTGGCTCATTCCTTTAACACGTGTTTGCAGTACTCTTCTCACTTGAAAATAAGTACGGTAATTGAACTCCTCAGTCAAACCGCCGTGATAATCTTCTTCCACTGAAACAAAAAGTTGCATTGGGATCGCCTCAGTCTGCATCAACTCGCCACCATTAGCAAAAAATATATTTCCGACGGGTGTATAGCCTGCTTCGGTCACATTATCGATAAAATCTGTGAACGCTGCATTCATCATTTCCATATCCACAACGCAATTTAAACTAATAACATTTTTTGCAGTAATACTTTGTCCATGTGCTATCATCACTTTTCACCTACTTTTCTTCGATTGGCTTGATTGGAAAGATGAAGTCGACCCAATAATCCGCATAAATCGGGGTAAATACCATAAAGAATCGTTCTGGGATCGGCAAATCTTTTTCCTTGAGAAAATCAAGGATCTTTTGATAAGCATCATTGATCTCATCTCCAAAACGGACTGTTTCTGTCACCGCTTCAGGAATATCCAAGGTCTCTTGCCAATCAAAAGGAGTTTCCTCAAGATCGACCTCAACACTTATCGGCGCATAAGCCTTAAAATCGATCTCATCTGCAAAAAATTGATTAGTCGGGAGGGATACCATTGCTGGACCGGTCTTATAGACGCCTTCGCCATATCCCATCATGTCGATATATTCAACTAGATCTACCAACTGTTCACTCTTTAGATGACGCTCAATGGTCATCATATTTTCTTGATGTAATGCTACTACTCTCATTTATTTTTCTCCTTTTTCTTTGATACAAAAATTGCCGACTTATCAATATCTTTAGGACCAAACTCTTTTATTAGATTACGACGATAGGGTGTGTCTAGCATTAGCCAATACGGAATAACTTTAAGCGAAAGCATCATGGCTCCAATTAAAATACCAATACCGTAGAAAAACTCATTATCTGTAAAGTACGCAATTAGAATCGTGGGTGTTCCTACTACGATAAGCATATATACCATATATTTTGTTACCTTTCTCTCCTTTTTTTCACGATATTCGTACCATGTACAAAAAGCCACAAAGCTAACATAATATAATCCAATCAATACTAGGCTCAACAACATCATATTTTCTGACACATCCATTGTTACCCTAAAAAGTCTGTATGAAGTATAGATATTTACATAATTAGATATCACTTCTGCAACTCCCGCCCACCGTTTAGTGTAATATCGATTCCAAAAAATTCGCTCAACTACCAATAATACTAGAGTAATTCCATAAAAATATATCAACCACTTCTTCATTTCTGAAGAAAGGATATACTCTGGAATAGTTCCTACTGGTAACGTAGCAAAAAAGAAACCATTGATACATAACATTATTGTATTTTCAAATTTCGAATATGTTGTTATATTCACTAAAAAAGTGTATTGTACTTTTCTAAATGCTTCATACACAATATTTTCACCTCTACTAAGCTAAAATTTTTCCAAAAATCTATTCCAAGTGCTTTTTAACTTCTTTTTATATCCTGTACCATCTATGAATTTCGATACTACAATAGCTGCTCCAACACCTATAATCACACCTGCTCCAATCGTTGCCCAAGCCGGTGCTGTCGCCGCTCCTAAGATCGCTGTCGCTGTCCCTATAATCCCACTAGCTAAAGTTGTTCCCAACATACTACCAACTGTCGTTGTCCCAGCTGTCACTGCCATATCACCTAGATCAACAGCTGTACCACCGATCAAACTCATTGCTTTCCGCTTGCCTTTCAGCTTATGCTTATTCGCCATCTTAGTCGATTCATTTAAACCGTCATAGAGCGATAAAGTCTTGCTGGCTATGTTTATTCCAGGGATAACTCGGCCTAGTCCTTTAGCCTTACTAAAATCTTTGAACATTGATTTAAAATTCAGCTCTTTTAAGGCACTGCTCTTTGCTTCTTTAAGGTAGTCTTTGACTTTCAAGCTCCCTTTTTGAAGAGGATCTACGATCTTTTTAGAATCGTAGATATACAATTGTTTGGCTAATTTTTCACCGCCTTTGATAACGTTAGCTTTGATATCGATCAAAACTCGCATGTTTTTCTTTGATATCCCTGATTTTGAAGTTTGAAATGCTTTAACGATATACTCGTTATCCACATGCTCGATCAACTTCTTCAAAGGCTTTTCTAGCTTTTTACGGGCAGCCTGGGGAAGATGTTTTTCTATCTCTTTATACAACTCTTCTGCTGTCTTAAAACCGATCCGACCTTTGCTGTCTTTTTTTAGGGCTGCGACTAAATATGCACTTACTAAATACTTGTACGTCTTCATAGAGACTTTATATTTACCTTTGCCCCATTTTAGATCACCGACCATTTGGGAAAGATCATTCAAAGCACGGGTATCTAGATCTGTCCCACTCAACATCTCCAATGCTGGATTTCTTTGGATCACAGTTGCACGCATAGCCTTGTCGAATTTTTGTGAACTCGTCAAATAATCAGTATTGAATAAATACGAACCTGTCTTTAATGTCCCGTAGCCCTTAGAAACTTCACTTCCGACATTACCGATCGCCTTTAGCTGTAGTTCGAGCTGATCGTCGATCTTTTTAAAAGCTTCATTTTGATTTTCAAAGCGTTCGAGCCACTTTTTCGTGTTCTCATAGACTTTTTTGGTATCAGATAACTCTTTGGTTATCCCACCGATACTTGGTGTGTGTACACTGACAATATCTGAAACACTACTGTATGTCTTTTTAAACGATGCATCCAATTCTTTTAGTTCATTTTGCTTTGTCCGAAGGATCTGTTTCAACTCATCGACTGTTTGCGTATCGATCACCGCATCATCTGCGGTCTCTTCCACGATTTCTTTGAAGTCATCGATCTTTTGATCAAAGATATTAACTAGACCGATCAATGCGTCTTCAAGTACCGTGATAAATGGTAGTTTATAGTTGGCAAATTCAGCTTCAACGGCTTTTTTGGCTTGACCTGCCAACGCACTACTTTTCTTGACCCAATCAGCTGCCATTTTGGCATCACTCAAACTGCCCAAAAGATGCGACTTAGTCCGTAACAATTCATTTCTGGTCGCTAGGACTTCACCTACATCAATCTTCATCTTCTAACACCCCCAATAACATATCTAACAAAATAGAATGCCTTTTCTTGAGTAACATATTCAACTTTGTTCCTTTAGCATATTTCTTTTCAAATTCGTTAGTATATCCTTTAGCAATAACACTTTTGATCAAATAATTGCTGATAAATATTGGTTGAACTAACGGTTGCATCCCGATCGGCCAAATAGTTGCTAAGTAATCTACATAGTTATCACTAGTTTCAACAGCCACTTTGCGTGCAACGATCTGTAGATAAAAGCCGATCCCCTCCTCTTGACTTTCAAAGATCTCCCTGAGTTCTGGGGTCGTTTTTTCTCCATCAACTTCGATCACAGAACCGATCGGAAGCACATCAGAAAAAACAAGATCGATCTTTGCCAATAACTCAAACCAAGCAGCCATTTCCAATGATATACTCTGCTCTAGCCGCTCAAGTACCACTTGCTTTTTATCCCATTGATAGCTCACTTTTAAACCAGTTCCAAATAAGGGTGTATATTCAAATAAACTATCTTTTTGCAAGATCCCATCAATGATCTTATTTAGTTGGTCCATATCAGTCGCGATGTCTAAGCAGATCTTATTTAGCAAACCATCATCAGCTAACTCAGGAACAGCTAGTTTCCATAACTCTAATTCTGTCAACCTCTATTCACCTCACATATTCAAGAAATACGCTGCACTCGAAAAGAGTACTGTAGCTTCATTATTCAGCGCTAAGACCTTTGAATGCATATTTTGGCTTTGGTCTTGAAGTTCCCTTAATTTCTTAGTCATTACTTCTTTATTTTCTTTATGCGCATCAAGCCAACTATTAAGCTTATCTATTGTTTGATCAACATTGTCATTTGCCTTATTCCTACGACTTCCATGAAATCCACGGGTTCCCTTAGTCTTTAGTTTAAGCAACTCATTTTTCCAAGTATTAGCATGATTTAGATCTTTGCTTAAAGAACTCAGGGCTTTTTCAAGGCGCTCTATCTTATGCTCAATTGCGATCTGTTTACCACTCAGATCTCTAGCTGCACTTTGTTTTTGTAACGCCTGAGTTCGCATATTTTGTCCGCGTGCATGAGCTGCGATCTTTTCTCTATCCAAATTCTAGTCCACCTCACTAGCTAACTTAACTTTTGTAACCTCACGGCCAATAAAGAGATTGCTCTCATCTTGACCAACGAATGGCTCACGATATGAACTCGTAACTTTTATCAAATTTTGATCTGATAATTTAGAGCCGATCAATCCAGCCGGTATACTATTTCTCAATAATTTGCTGATATCTTGGAATCCACTACTCATTGCCTTTTGATCAGCTGAAAAGATCAGATGGATCCCAACTAAATAGCCTTTTTGCAATAAAACCTGCAGATCATCGACTGAAAGCATGATCTTTTGAGCCAATTGTTCAGCCTCTGGAATATATATATAAATAGGTCGATGTTCTCCAGTAACTGCCCGTTTCTCGATCTCACTACCCAATTTTTTGACCATCATCCCAATATCATCAACCCCGATCACATTATCAAATACATCGGTCTGCTCTGTATATTTGCCAGATAGGTCAAACACGATCGTCTTTACCTTTCCTTTCAGGTAGCTAAAGTTTTCCAAGACAGTATTCTCAAAATACTCGTCCTGCTCTGGGGTATCACTCAAAGCCATAAAATACTTTGTCTGCTTTGGAATGTAGCCCACGACTTCAGCAGATTCCTTATCAAAGCCGATCGGAAATTCTGATTTTTCACGCATTGCTTGAACTTTCTTATTTTTGAACAAGAACTTAGTACTGATAACTTTTGGCAACATCGGCACTTTGGCTGGTAGATCACCGGTCCAGATATCCGACATTACTTCAGCTAGTTCGCGCAACTCCTTGGCACTTGCTAGGACATCAGCTTGTTTAGTCGGTAAGTATGCTTGAAAATCTAAGATCTCTTCTAACTCGATCTGCCCCCGACCTGGGATCGGTGACTGGATCAGTGCTTGATAGCCTTGCATGCTCTTATATTCATCTTTATCGACCATATATAAACTCAAACGCTTATTGATATTTGCTAGCATCGTTGCCCGTAAGCTGTTGATCCGATTAGCTGTGATCACGATATTGACCCCTAAAGCCTGCCCTTCTCTGATCAAACGATTCAGTACTTGATCGATCTGGTCTCTAGCTTCGCCTTCAGTTATATTATCGTAAGCATCGACTGCTACTAAAATAACTGGTAGTTTTTTTCAGTCTCCATTTGATACTGAGCTAGATTAGAAGCTGCTACTTCTTGGAACTTGGCTTTTCTTTGATCAAGCAATCGTTCTAGAATACGCAACATTTTAAATAGTTTTTCCCGATCATCTAGCCCTGCAATATCTGCAGTGTGCGGTAGATCACGCAAAGGCAACAACCCATTTGTGCCAAAATCTAGTAAGTAAAATTGGACCTGGGCAGGGGAATTTTGCTTAGCTAAATTTACGACCAGTGTTTGAAGTAACGTTGATTTACCATATCCAGAACTCCCGACTAATACAGCTGGGGCAAATTCAGCTAAATCAAACATCAATGGCTCTTGTTTTTGTTTACTTGGAATATCCACCATCCCCAGTGGTACTTTTAAGTCACGGTCAGTTTGCCAGTTAGCTCGCCAATCGATCTCTGGCGCCACCATAACTTTCGCTAACGGTGGGAGCCAAGGCTTACTTGGCAATGGAACGTGGAGTTTTTCAGCCTCATTTTTGATCTGTTCGACTACAGCTTCTAGTTCAGTCTCTTCAGTGTCACTTTGCTGTTCTTCATTAGCCAACGATAGATCAGCTGTCAGCAATTCCGCCTGTCCCAAATGATTGATCAACCAGATACGGTCATCTGCTTTGGCAGCATTTTGGGCTTTACGGGAATTTTTAAAAATTTATTTCGTATATGTAAAGCGATCGGCTAACCAATCACTCTAAAATCTATTATTTGTTCTCTTTCTTATTATCTACTACTTGCAACAACCCTTTGCGACGTAACACCCAGACGATATACTTAAACAGCCATTTGCGGTATTTTGTCATTAATATAATACCTAATATGAATGGAATCAGTGGTAATGAGCCATAGAAAAAGCCTGCTCTCCCTGCCTTTAAACCATATACAATATGGCCTGAACCTATTCCTAGCAATATAAATCCAAAGCTAAAAAAGGCAGTTATACCACCCAATAAGTAAGAACTACTTATCTCTAAATTATTATCTTTTATAATAATTTCATCTGGATGTTTCACTACTCGATACCGATAAAATATTAACAATATAAATCCACTTATCAGTAATGATCCTGACAACCCTAATGTATTTCCCAAAACACCTAGAACATCATATTTTGCTTCATCATCATACATATATTGCCCTAATGCTGCCCCATTCAATCCTGACAGTATTATTATCAACATACCATATCCCGCTGCTTCTAACCCACTCACTTTGTCACTATACCCTCGTACACCAAATAATAGTACTACTGCTAAAATACTTAGGCATAGCCAAATCACTATATACGGACTATCCCAGGTCTCTATTGCCATATTATTTTCTCCAAATTCCTAGTTCTCTTTACAATTGACAAGATACTTTAGTCACGGCTTAGGCAGAACTTATTTCCCAATTCAGTAATCTTGACTACTTCTGATTTCTCTAAAATTTATTTGGGCTCCTCTTCTTTATCATTAACTACTTGCAACAACCCTTTGCGACGTAACACCCAGATGATATATTTAAACATCCATTTGCTATATTTTGTCATTAATATAATACCTAATATGAATGGAATCAGTGGTAATGAACCGTAGAAAAAACCTGCTCTGCCTGCTTTTAGCCCATACACTATGTGTCCTATACCTATACCTAACAACAATAAACCAAGACTTGAAAGAGCTGTTATACCACTTAACAAGTAAGAACCACTTATTTCCAACTCTTTTTCTCGAATAACAATTTCATCTGGATTTTTTACTATCCGACAACGATAAAATATTAATAATATGAATCCACTTACTAGTAATGATCCTGATAAACCTAATGTATTTCCTAAAGCACCTAACACATCGTATTTAGCCGTCTTATCGTACATTACTTGTCCTAAAACTGCACCATTCAAAATAGCCAATCCCCCAATCACTACACTATAAAATGCAGCCTCCAAGCCATTTAATTTGTCACTATATCCTCGCGTACCAAATGTCAGTACTATTACTAATATCCCTAAGCATAGCCAAATCACTATATACGGACTATCCCATGTCTCTATTGCCATATCATCGCCTCCAACTTCTCTAGTTCTACCACGTATAGAGTTCTTTCGTATCTCTCAAAAGATCATATGTAAAGTGATCGGCTAACCAATTACCAATTTAGAAATCATAACTACTTCTGATTTCTCTAAAATTTATTTGGAATCTTCATCATCCACTATTTGTAGCAATCCTTTGCGACGTAACACCCAGACGATATACTTAAACATCCATTTGCTATACTTTGCTATTAACCAAATTGCTACAATAATTGGTAAAAGCATTGATAAGGCATAAATCACCCCTTTTCTATCTCCTAGAAGTTCATCAACTAAGTATCCGCCACCTATCCCCCCTGACAACAATCCAGAAAACATAAACCATGTTATCCCACTTAATAAATAGGATCCTCCCATTTCTAAATCGTTACCCCTAACTACTAATTCATCTGGATGTTTTACTACTCGACATCTATAAAACACTATCAATGTTAAGCCACTCACTATTAAAGGCCCCGATAAGCCTAACATTGTCCCTAAACTCCCCCAAACATCATACTTCGCCGTTTTGTCATACATTGTCTGACCCAGCGCTGCTCCGTTTAAGATAGCTAGAGCACCGATTACCATACTATATCCAATAGCCTCTAATCCATTTATTTTGCCACTATATCCTCGCACACCATATGTCAGCACTGTTACTAATACCCCTAAACATAGCCAAATCACTATATAGGGACTATCCCATGTCTCTATTGCCATATCATCGCCTCCAAATCCTCTAGTTCTACCACGTGTATAATTCCTTCATATCTCTCAAGAGATCAAACGTATTGTCTAATTCAGAACGAACACTATTATCACCAAATTTTTCTCTGAGCATAGCCCTATTCGCAATTTTATCGGTTACCTTGCCACCAGTTAATCCATCTTTCCACATTCCAATATGGACATTTACCGCTGTCTTAACTGGTTTAGAGATTATCTTACCTGCAAATTTATTAGTCATTTTATATTCAATACTGCTTGTATCATTACCCACTACTGAGTTTGTTACGGCACTAGCCGCTGGGGCTATCACTACATCTTTTACACCTGCAAAAGTTACTTGTTTCAACGTTTCTTTGGCATATGTTTTTGTAATAACTTTGCCCGAAGCACCCTTACTTAATTTTGGAACAATACCTTCTAACAATAACTTATGTTCTTTGGCTGTTTTGACATTGTTGCCTATTGCATGCGCATCACGCTCAAAGGCTTGCATCACTTTTTTAGCTGTACTTCCAGTAACCTTACTATCATCGGCAAAATTAAATAGATTTTTGACACTTGTAGAATCTCGCCATACCTGTTTACTATTTTGCAGTAACGGTCTTGCTTTTATTCCCTTACTTACAAACTGCCCTTCTTTCACTAAAGATTTGTATGCTCCAGCTGAACCTGATACACCACCTACCAAATTTAAAAGTGTATAAGTATTTTCAGCTGTATCTCTATTCATCCCCCAGTCAATTAACATATCTTTTATTAAATTATCACCATATTTTTTTCCAGACGCCATTTTCGTATAGTCTTCATACAAATTTAGTCCGTCCAAAGCCATACCAAAAGCCATTAATGCTGGAACGGCAATACCTCCAGACATTATCGTTATTCCAACACCCAGAGCCATAAATAATAGATCCGTGTAGAATGCATTTTTCCCTTCACGTTTATTCCGTTCTTCTTCTAGATGAACCAAATAACGTTGATATGTCTTTTGGGTCTGATCGATCTTTTTTTCTGCACTTTTGACTAAGTTACGGTCTCGATACATATTATCTTGTAAAGTCGTGATGACCTGTTGTGTCTTACCATTGATTTTCTCTGCAAAAGCGCCTTTTTGATAACCAGTGAACTGGGGCAACTTCTGGGAACTATATTGTCCTATTAAGCGTTCGATCGCAGCTATCATCTCATCTAATTCGTCAAATTTTCTGACTTGTTCGGCTTCATAGGTCTGCCAGCTTTCTTGCTGGTCTTTGATACCTCGCTTTATATTATCCAACGAATCATTCACTCGAGACTTAGCTTCATTTGCCTGTTGAACATAGGTCCCACTGGGGACAATATCACTGACACTATGTGTGATCTTATTGAAATGTGCAACTTTTGCTGCAACATCACCACGGTAACTATCGCTTTGTCCCTTGATTGCCTCATAATCACTCGTAGCTAGATAAAAATCATTCCCACCTTTATCAACACCTGTATATGAAGCAACGTAGATCTTCAAAAGGTCCTCAAAACGTTGTAGCAACTGTTCGATCATTGTCTGTAGCCCACTAGCATGCACTTCACTGATATAATTTGCGATCCCATCAGCGGCACCACCAGTGAGCCCGCCTTTACCACTTGCAAAAACATTTAGGCTCTTTTGCGTTTTACGTAATAGATCACGCCGACTATTTAAGCCTTGGTTTGTTGCCAGCATGAATCCATATAACTCCATGTAATTCATCTTAGTCATTTGGTTCACCTCCGTCCCATTTTTTCGTCTAGTTCACGCATATTTTGAGCTACTTTTTCGATCCGCTTGGCATCATTTTTAACCAAAGCTCCATATCTATGCAATAAATTATTGATCTGAGTATATTTTTCTCGGATCTTTTTAGGCGTTGGCGTGTTAATGCTACTATTTGGTTGTCGCAAACCATCTTGTTTACCCGCCAAAGCATTGCCAGCAGTACTGATCTGTCGTACATTTCGCTTGACCTCTCCTGTATTTACACTGATCTTTGCCATTTATTTTCACTCCCTAGAAAAACCAATAACTTTGCTTCTCTGCTCGTAAACGTCGGATCTTGTTACTATAATCTTCAAAAGTATCCCCTATCAAAGAAGAGAGTCGCTTAACATCATCTTCCATATGGCCAACTTTTCGTTTATGCTCGCGATAAACATCGCCCTTCCAAACATTTTCACCACCATGTTCTAGCTTATTGGTCCGTAAACTCTCTAGCTCCACTTGCAGTGAGGTCAACTCTTGTATCGCTTGCTTTAATCTTTCAATTTTTCGATCGATCTTTGCATTATGCCGATGGACCGCTTCGTTATGCTGAGCAATCTTAACAAGCCGCTCAGCGATCTCTTCTGGACTCATCTAATTATTCTCCTTTATCAAATTTCTCAGACAAACCACTGAAAGGATCGACTGTACTTGAAGAATTTTCTGCAATCTCAGTGACTTTTTTAGGCTCGTTTTCCACTTTTTCTAATGCCTCATTGATCTCCTCAACCAAGAGTTCATCATCAGCATCTGTATAGCCTACAGCAATTACTTTATAAACATCTTCGCTATTAAAATATACTAATTGCCCATCCACTAAACCTTCAGGATATAAGACTGCACCATATTCGAAATATTTGATATCTGTTTCGTCCTCATTTACAGGTACATAAACCGCACGCTGCGCGATCATGACCTTTTTGATCGAACCATTTAAAACAACTACTGTCCCTAAGGGTAAAAAATCTACTTTTTCCATTCTACTGTCATCTCTTTCATTAAATTTTTCCTGCCAAACGTACTTTGGCATATTTGGTTCCTTGCGATTCAAAGTAATAAGCTTCATTACCTGCTAAATTCTTTTCTAATGATGATCCCATAACTTTGATCGTGTCCGTATCATTCAATCTGGCTGTGACAACTCCGGCTGTAATATTTTTGCGCAGTTCTTGAACATTTAAATCAAAGCCTTTTTCAATGTAGTTGATACTATCAGAAATGATAATATATAAACCTGCTCGCCAAGCTTGCTTTAAAGTCAAGATAAAGTTATCGATCGTCAAACCACTTTTTTCAAAGAACAGGCGCAAATTAGGAATATACATAAATATTTGTTCTCCCACAGCCTTACTCCCAGCTAGCTTCACATACTCAGCCAACAATAATTTCAAGCGCTCGATATCATCCCCCGATGCCGTATAAACTTCATCAAAGCTGGCATAGTTATCCGTATATACTTGGCCTTCAAAATCGACCAATACTGTCCTTTTCTTTGTATATTTCAGCAAGAATAATAAACTAGTATCTAACATTTGACGTTGTTCCTCAGTTCCATAGATCAATGTGAAGAAATGATGTCTTATAGGTTCAAAGCCTAGGGCCTCTGTGGTTTGAATATCAAATGTTAACGGTAACTCACCATCTACAACATCATCACGTTTTTCGAAGTACTCTAACCCAAATTGTAGTGGTAGCATCGGAATCGCTTTTGGCCGTTCACCAGTCCAAAAAGTATCCATTTTTTCGGCCAATGCTCCAATGTTTTTAATAATGCTCAATGAATCTTCACCTGTAGTTGGTTGATATGTTTGAAAGACATCAACTGCATCGTCGATCTCTACTTGTCCGCGTCCTGGAATAGGTGGTATTTGGATCCGATCACTACCTAACACCTCGATCAAATCATCATTATTGACTAGATAAAGCATCAATGCTTTAGAGATATTAGAGCGCATTCCTAAGCGATAAGCTGTCATCTGATTAGAACTCATTACTAGAAATACGCCTAAAGCAGCACCTTCGCGTAAAACACGATTGATCATACTGTCAACAACATCACGATCGTCATCTTCAATAAGCGCATCATAAGCATCGATCACATTAATACTCATTGCTAATGGTTGGTCAGCCATTGCTTCGTACTGTTCAAAGTTAGCGACACCATGTTCTTGAAATAAAGTTTTCCGCTGATCTAAAGTTTCGCCGATCCGTTGTAACATTTTGAAGAATTTTTCCTTTTCTTCTAGTCTTACGTGATCAGCTACATGCGGTAAGTTTCTCAAAGGCAATAAGCCATTATTCCCAAAATCAAGCAGATTAAATTGGACTTGAGCTGGAGAATTATAACGTGCCAAATTGAGCACTAACGTTTGTAATGCCGTGGACTTTCCGTAACCAGAACTACCAATAAAGACGGCTGGATTAAATTTCTCAATATCAAACAATAATTCCTTTTGCATCTGTTGCTCAGGTATATCTAACATTCCAAATGGCACTGCTAATTTTCGTTCTTTTTGCCATTCATTTACCCAATCTACTTTAGGCGTAACGATTTTTTCAGCTAGATCTGGTAACCATGGTTTCATCGGAAGAACAACTTGATCCTTCTCAGTGATCCTTGCTATTTCGTCTACAACTACTTCCAATTCTGACTGAACTTCCTCATATTCTGCCTGAACAACTTCACCTTCAGAAAGATCGGTATTTAACAATTCTGCTTGTCCTAAATGATTGATCAACCAGATCCGATCATCTACTTTGGCAGTATTTTGGGCTTCATCAGGAACATATTTAGCACCACTATAAGCGGTTTGGAACAACTCATAGATCTCATTATTACCAACTTGCAGATAACCACGCCCAGGTAAGGTGATAGAAGCGGCGTCTGGTGTTTTGATCACTTCTTTTGAGTCAGCAGGTTCGGCCACTTTTAAGGCGATCTTAAAGCGTGAGTTCGACCAGATCTGTTCGTTGACCACCCCACTTGGTTTTTGCGTAGCTAAGATCAAGTGTACCCCTAAAGAACGCCCGATCCGTGCAGTCGAAACTAACTCATTCATAAATTCAGGTTCGTTAGCTTTTAACTCAGCGAACTCATCACTGATCAAGAACAGATGTGGTAACGGCTCAGTTGGATACACGCGATCAGTCGCACCCGCTTTTCCTTTTTTATACAACTTGGTGTAACCGTTGATGTGGTTGACCCCAAATTCTCTAAATAAACGCTGGCGGCGCTCTAATTCAGCATGAATACTCTTCAAGGCCCGAGCTGTACTTGCTCCATCAAGATTAGTGATCGACCCCAATAAATGTGGCAGATCAGCAAATAAGTTCGCCATCCCCCCACCTTTATAATCGATCGGTAAAAAGCCCACATCTTCGGGAGCAAAATTGACTGCTAACGACAAAATAAAACTCTGTAAAACTTCAGATTTACCCGAACCTGTCGTCCCAGCTAATAAGCCGTGAGGACCATGTGCTCTTTCGTGTAGGTTCAAGTTGACCACATCATTTTTGCCCCGTACGCCCAAAGGTACTGCCAACGTCTTAGACGTATCAGCTAGCTGCCAGCGCTTTTTCACATTTAGCTCTGCGACACGCTTAACATTGTACAGTTGCAAAAACGAGATACTTTCAGGGATCGAATTTTTTTCGACCTCAACGTGGCGTAAATTAGCCAAACGCTTGATCGCTGCTGCCTGCGTGACCTTCTTAGGATACGAATTAGGCACAAATTCTAGGTTCAAATAGGTTTGGTCTTCATTGATCAGCGTCCCTAACTTTGAACTGTGATAGTCAACTAAGGTCGTGACTGTTTCAGGCAACATTGCTAAAGTCTCTTTCGCCCAGATCACAGTCACACCGTAACGACTCATATCTTCCATCAAGAATTCATTTAAGTTATGCCCTGTCAGCCATGCTTCATCTTGTATCACTAAAACGATCTGGGGCTTAAAAAACATTGCTTCCCGAGAATTGCGCTGTTCTTTATATTCTTGGCGGCGCTTGACTAACATCTGATACAACGAATTTAAGACCATATCACGGGTTTGAGCGTTATAGACAAGTCCGCGTAAATTCAAACTTTCTAATTGAAAATGTGGTAACCACCGCCACTCCTGCCAATAATTTTGATATTCAGCTTCATTTAGCACGGCAACAAATTGAACATCGTGATATGAATGAAACGCTGCTAATTGAAACAATGTCGTCTGTAACGCTTGGCGTAAAGCAGCACTATTGCCCGCTAACCCCAAGGTCGTTTGGCGCAATCCGATCGTCACGGGAATATTTTCAACTTTTTCATAAGGTTCGATGATCTTTTGCTCAATGAATTTTTCTAATTTGCTCTTGATCTTAGCATCATTTTTGTCGTGCTCGAACTGGTAACTGATCGGCAGAGTCCCCTGACCTAAACTCAAGGTCAAAAAGTCATCATTACTGAGCATCCGTTCATACAAGCGCGGATCATAGTGATACATCATCGCAGCGATCTCTTCGGATGTAGGATGATCGTATTGCATCACGGCTCGTTGCTCTTGATTTAATTTAGCCAGCTGCCCCGTGATACTTAACAGGTACTGTTCATAAGCTGCGTTAGCCTGTTTATTTTGAGTTTGGATCATTTTTTTATTGGTAAAATAGCTTGAGATCGAGAAACCAGCGGTCAAGACACTAGCACTCCCCATCCCTAGCATCATCAAGCCATTGCCCCCACTCAATAAGCTGACTAATCCACTAGCTACGACCATTCCCAGGGGCGGAACGATCATTTGCATCAAAGCACCTTGGGGAGGCGTTTGTGGTGTCGGGACATTTTCTAAACGCAACTTTTGTTTAGGTTCTTGCAGATAGATCCGTGGACTTCGGCGAAAATTAGGAAAATCAACGGGATATTCATGCTGTTGATTAGTCGGTAATAATTTATCGATATTTAACATGATATCTTGCCGTAAGGGTGTCAATTTAAGCTGTGATTCCCGTAATTCAAGCAATAAGCCATCAACGTACAATCTTGTTCCTAGCTCCCATTTAGCCTCGAGCTGTTCACAAAGTTCATCTTGCCAATAAAGCTTGGCCCCATTACCAAAAGCCTGCACAAAATACCCATGTTCCGTGACCGTGATCTTCATGAGAGCTGGGGTATCAAAAACGATATCCCCTGCTTTATCAGCTAAGACAAGCGAACGTGTTGGAAGATCAGTCGTTAATACCCGCAAGTGTTCATGGGCGATAACGAGCTGCTCGGGCACTTTTTTTGCTGGCTTGTCAGTTACGGTCCAGTGTTTGAAGGTCTTCGTCAATTCAAAAACTTCACATGCCGTGGTCGCTTGTTGATCGATCCGATCGTCAACGCGGTTAGTTGGATCTGCATAAAGTTGCTCAATCGGCTTCAAATTCATTCTTCTCACCTCCTAGTTTTTTCAGGTATTCGTTGATCTGTTTACGGTATTTGCTCAATTCAGCTTGCTTTTTAGCCCCATCCATCGTGGTATTGTTCTTAGTCGCAGTGTAAAGTTTCGTATAGGCATGCAAGATATATTCGTCATCACCGATATTTTTAGCTAAACTCAACGCCTCTGTGTATTGCCCACGACCTATCTGGATCCAGTAGTTCAACTGGTTAGAGTTAGAATTTTGTGAGATATTTTTCAAGACTGCCTTTTTTTGCTGACTTGAAAGTGTATCAAGCTGGATATAACTGACCGCTAATACGTAGCGTGCGCTCTGGGGCAAGTGCTCCGGTGAATAACGCGCCAGCTCTTTAGTCGTATCAGCATAATTGTCATTTAAAAAACGCGCTTGTGCCGTTACGATATGCTCGGCTTTAGGCACTGTATAAAAACCCCAAAAAAGGGTCACGCCAAGTAAGATCACACTTATCACGCTACCAATACCCGCGATCCATTTGAGCATTTGAAATTTAGTTTTTTTGACCGTTACTAGTGTCTTTTGCGCCACCTGCTCTTGGGTCATGACCTGTTGATCGACCAGGCTTTCAAGTGCTGTGATCGTAGTTGCTTTTGCTAATTGCTGGGCGAACGTATGCCGCAAAGCACCGGCACCATTGACTAACTTGGCATAATCTTGCTTAGGTTCAAGTAAGTATAAGACCAACGCCCGAAATTGCTTGACTCTAAGTTCGGCTGTTTCTTTGAACGGCGCCACCGAAGACTTGAACCCCCGGTGTGCGACAACGACCCGTTGCCCGATAACAAAAAGGTTCTCAGGGGCAATAAAAGGTTGTAACAACCCCGCTTGTTCGTCAACGACCCAATAAAGTTGGGGCAATAAACGTAAGACTGCCGCCCGGTCAAAGCGTTTAACATATTCTGTCAGCGCCAAAGCTTTTTCAGGAAGTTGATAACTCAAAGTCAATTGATCTTCGTTTGCTTTGAGTACTTTGCCGGGCAAATAATGTTCATTACCTGACAAAAAAAGTTCGTATTCGGCTAATTCAGTCAACCGATATTTGTCTGCGCCTAAGGTCACTTTGAGCTCAGACTTATTTTGTTTGAATTCAAGCTCAAGCTTGCCATCACTTATCAGCGTCATTTTCTTTCCTCACACTCACTTCAAATTGGTCGCCATCTCCCAAAGGGTAGGCCTGTAATGGTACATTTTCATCTAGCGTCAATGCTTTATTAAGTAGGTGCAACTCAAATCTTGCTGGTAGTTCCACCTTGACAACGGCTAGCGCTGGTCTAAGTTGCTCAGCTAATAATTTTAGCGTTGTCTTTTTAGAAACTTGCAGATCATAGACTGTGCCAGCGTATTTCAGTCCGATCCTGATCAGTTGTTCGTCCATCGACTATTACTTTCCTTTCGTTTTACACGTCTTTTGGTGAAATATATCCCTAACGCACTTCCTAAAACTGCCATTATTCCAAATAACAGCGTGGACCACAGGTATTTGAAGCCTGCGAGCTCAGACGTTTTTCCCTTTTTGTCACCGGGCACGACTTTTAGCTTAGAGCGCTTGGTAAATAAATATTTGCGTAAGACCTGCTGATTTTTTTGCTGGATCTGTTTTGAACTGTGCTCACGGTGCGTAAAGATCTTTTTTTCAGCTTGAACTACGGGAGCACTAGCTTGCTTTTTTTGCTTTTTATTTTGACTTTCCATCTCGGGGGAAAACAGTGTCTTGACTCCATAATTTTGTAGGGTATCATCTTGGTAGCCATCATCATAGATCATTTGTTCATTTAGTTCGAGGCTACCTTCATCGGCTGTTGCTGTCACAGCTAAACCGCCTAAAAACACCAGACAAGCTCCTAGACACACACCGATAGTCTTAATTTTCATCATCGTTTTTTACCACGGTCTCATTTGTCAGCGGGCGCAAAAATAAGCTAGCCCCAAAGACTGCGACAGTCGCTAAGATCAGTCCTAATAAGGTCGTGATCCCCACCGTGCCCCCGCTCACCAACGCCGTATAGCCGGCTTCGATGTTTTGCAACGGTGAAAAGCGATACAGCACTTGAACGAACGTGCCCGCTTTAACTAAGATCCCTAAAAATGGTGTCAATAGGATATATAGGCCTAAGATCAAACCAAAGATAAAGAGTGTTACTTCCCGTTGCATTCGAGCACCCGCCGTGATCAGACCTGTCAAAAGCGTCATGACCGTGATCGCATAGATGATCCAAACTGCTCTTGCTCCGATCTCTGGCAGACTGTACGTGCTCAAAGCAAAGATCACCCCTAATCCCAAGCTGATCACAAATGTCAAAATAACGCTAGGTAGATTCAACCATGCACGTGTATGTTCGATCAAAGCTTCTTGTTCCAAAATAGTTCGCTTAGGTAGATATTTAGCGATCCCAAAGCCAATAAAGACTGCACTCAAGGCCCCGATCACTGTCATAAAATATGGTACTAACGAATGTTTTGGCATCGCCGTATACGAACCAGTAGCTTTGATCGGATTGGTCAAGAAATTATAGACCTTACTGTTATCAGCCTCACCACTACGCGCATTTTGCATGACCGTATTGAATGCCTTAGCATAATCTTGATTGTTATGCGCTTGTTTTTGGCTATCCTTTAAATTTTGACTCAAATTAGTCTTGATCGTTTCGGTCGTCTGTTGCAACTTAGTGGTATTATTCGTGAGATCTTTAATGATCGGCTGTAAACCTTTAGGATCGACCTTATCAGTTGTCGTCAATTCCTTTGTCCCAGTAGTCAAAGATGCTTTCAAAGTTTGATACTGTTGTGTCAACTGTTCAGGTCTCACCTCAGCCGTAGCACTTGCCATTGTCAGTGGTACGCTCTCTGGGGCTGACGAGTCAGTTTTAGCTGTATTGACCGCTAACTGGGCTTTGTTATACCACTCGATGATCCCAGCTACCTGTTCGAGATAGCTTTGTAAGCCGGCTTCATTCAAGCTTTGGCTGATCTCATTTAACGTCTTGATTTGAGCTGGGGTTTGGTCATCGAGTGTGAGCCGACCTGTTGCTTCACCTAGACGTTTGACTTGTTGGCTCAGTTTAGCGTATTGCCCCACTAATTGAGTGGCATATTGTTCTAGCTCAGGGCTAAGTTGGGCACTCTTAGTAACTAATGCTGCTAATGAATCAGGGCTTGCGACGATCTTAGCTTGTTCTTGTGTAGCTAAAAAGTTGCCCAGATCGTTTTCTCGACTATAAACAGCCATGACCTCATGTGCTAAAGCCAACGTTTGCGCTACATTTTGGTTCAATTCAGTGCTATTTTTTTGTGTGACTACTACGAAATGACCAGTATTTTGGACCTGACCATTGACGCTCCACTCATAATCCGTCGTTTCCTTGATCTGGTAGTCAACAGTCATTTCCAATGCATAATTAGCTGGAAGTGGCGTAACGCTCGGTGTCTGTGGAGATGTCTCTTCTTTAGCCGTTGAACTAGTTTCAGCTAAACTAGAGCTTTCAGCTGACTCACTGCTTTTTGAACTCGTTGTAGCTTCAGATTCTGACTCAGTCTTAGCTACGGCAGTCGTTGTTTGGGGCCGGGTAAAGCTGATTGTAAAACGCCCCTGGCTAACAGGAGTTATTTTGACGTCTTGATATCCCGCTTGTCTTAAAGTCGAAACAATATTATTTTGAGCCAAAGTTACCGCTGCTCCATCACCTTTTAGTTGGATCACATTGGGTTTATCCGCCGTTAGATTTAAAGTCACTTTAGCTTGGTAATTTTCTTCTTTAGTATTTTCTTTGAGATAAGTCACTGGCTTACCGTAATCGACCCCAAGATTTTTAGCATATTTACTCAAGATCTGCGTAGCAGCTTGATAATCTTTTTGATCTTGCTTAGACCAAAGATCTTTTAACTCGTCATCAGCTTGCGTCAATTCAGTTGCTACCCCTAGCTTGGATAACTTTTTCTTTAGTTGTGCTTCAAAAGCGGTCAAGATCTGCGTATTATTGCCGTTATCACCATTTAATTTTGCTTTTAGCGTGGCTAGATTCTCTTCTGCCGTCGTTTGGGTCAGACCGTACTCTTTTTCTAGCTGTTGTTGCAACGAATGCAAAGTTTGATACTGTTCATTTAACTGTTGCACTTGCTTAGCTAAAGCCGCCTGATCGTTAGAAACGACACCGACTAAAGCGCTCGAAGTATCATGGAGCGGTAAAACTGGAGCTGTATCTGTAAAATAATTGCCAACATTCAATTGATAAGCTGAATTCTTCTTGGTCAATGCCTCATAGAGCTTGATCTGCTCCTCTAACTTGTCATGTAAAGCGGTGCGAGCAGCTTGCTCAGCCTCATTATTGCTCGTTAAGTCTTGATTTAAGCCTTGTAATAATGTTTGAACACTGTGACTAAAAGCTTCATCTGCTTGAACACTTGCTTGCCGATCTTCATCTAAAACACTAGCTGTACTAAAGATCGTAGCAAATTGATCGTTTAAGCCTTAAAATGGTGCTTGGACTTGGCTGGAGAGATCGCTGACCTGATTTTTTTGCTGATTAGCGCCTCTTTCCATCGCAACTTGAGCGCTCCGCAAGTTACCGACTAGACTCGAAAAATACATCCGAACGACACGGTTATTAAAATAGTTGATCAAGCTGTCGACGTTGCGCCCGACGACTTGATTGGTTATCTCATTTTGCCCCTTGCGAACTCGGTAACTGATCCCTGCCTGCTTAGGATCGGTACTTTGTAAAGCTAAGATCCGCGCTGAGAAATTTTCTGGGATCACAACTTCAACGTCATAAGTTCCATCATTCATCCCTGTTTCTGCCATATCAAACGGGGCTGTTTGCCAATCGTGTTCTTTATCACGTGAGACGAGCTTTAAAAAGTCGCCCCCCAAGTTATACTCTTTACCGTTGAATTTTGCTCCGTTATCTTGATTAACTAAGACATAGCGAACTTTATTATTAGCCTGTGCATTTTCATCATGTCGCACGACACTGTGGTTTTTAAGCCCCAACCAGACTAAACTAAACACCAAACATCCCCCTAATAAACTGATCAACGCTAAGCTAAAATGCCGCTTAGTTATGTATTTTTTCATGCGTATCGTTCACCTCTTCTTTTTTCTTACCAAAAAAGGGACCCAACTTATAAAATTGAGGTCCCTTTAAAACTAGTGCAAACCAAAAGCGTTGCGATCTTCGTTATCCCGTTGTTCAACGGTATTAGCGTATGTTTCAAGCTGTTGATCGATCTGCTCTAAAAGCTGTGTCATTTGATTGACATTCCCCTTCAATTGTTCAAATTGTTGGAGATAAGCCTGAAAAGCTTGCCCTCGCCATTCATTTGCCATCGTGTTATTCTCATTTTGTACCCGTTGCATCTGTTGTTGGATCTCTTGTGATGCATGGATGTAAACTTTTGCCGAAGCACGTAATTGCTCAGGAGTTACGGAAATTGCGCCCATATGTGCCCCCACCTTTCTCTTATTTTTAACAAAATTGATATTATCATCATAATATAATGAGAGTCAATGTAATTTTAACTAAAGGTCGGCTATATTTTACCCAAAACATTTAAATTTTTTTACAAATAAAATTAGCTATTTTTTATACGATCTATTGTCACTCAATAGTACACATTGGTATGACCAGATCTACCAGTAGCAATATAATTGCTAAAACCCAAATGATTATATTTTTATTAATAAATTAAATAACGTTTTAATTATCAATTCCCCTTTATTACATTTTCATTACAAAAAAGCCTCATTGCTTTCACAACAAGGTGAAGTGAACCCCCTAAGTTGGACAAAGGAATCTAACTTAGGGGGTTTTACTA
>OFFP01000806.1_pt1 | contig 24153 bp, 20 predicted proteins | sample 1521431 | NCBI WGS metagenome assembly OFFP01 (sample SAMEA3504104, study PRJEB24116) | mouse gut metagenome | biome: mouse gut; feature: mouse-associated habitat; material: faeces | place: Denmark | collected 2011
GAAGCCGGACGACCGGATCTTGATCGCACATCCGTATGACCTGTACGAAAGTGGATACTGGCATGATCATCAGAAGCTGTTATTTGACCGGAAGATCAAGCAGCCTTTCAAGCAGGTATTCCGCGAGCTGTATCTGAAATTAGACGAAGAAAAGGGGAAAACGGAATCCAGGCTCTTTTCCGGCAACCAGATCCAGCCGCAGAAGACGGCAGGCGCGCTTCGGGGACGGCGCTGGGTGGCAGATTATGAGGATGGACTTCAGAAGATTTATTATAAAGAGAATATCGTTGCCTGTATCTATGCCATGGCGGACTGGTTTACGCCGAGTGATATTGAGGCGCCGACGCTTGAGTGGGTGGCGTTCTCAGACCGGAAGACAGGAAAACCTAAGAAGATTACGGAGATTCCGGATATCATCTACAGCGAAGTCATGCGGGACGGAGACCTGGCGGTGAGCGTCGCCCATGCAGGCGGCGTGGATCCGGAGACCAGCCACTCTACCGTCGAGATGCGAAGAGCCATTGCCGAATGTAACCTTGAGCTGTTCAAGATCACAAATGTCCGTCTTGAGGGCAGCCATGCCATAATTGATGGGAAACTTGGGCAGTATTCTGTGCATCTTGGAAGCGGCGTGGTTCATCAGGTGGGAAATGCCATGCTGTTTGTGGTGCCGGTACATTCCCAGCACAGGGGACGTATCTTCCTGCCGTTTATTGATGATGATCCCAAGACGGCGGAGATCATGTCGAAGATCCTGCTCTTTGCGGAAGATACGAAGATCAAGGATCCAAGTATATTGGCACAAATCCAGTAAGACATTGTCCCTAAGGATATTTGGTGCTGATGGATTCAACGTTGAATTCATCGGCATTGTCCTATATAATATACATGACTTTTGAAAGGAGATTTTTATGGCAAGTATTTTACCTGTGTCAGACTTGAGCGATTATAATGAAGTGTTGAAAAAATGTCAGGTTGGTGAACCTGTATTTCTTACTAAGAACGGAAGAGGGCGCTTTGTAGTGCTTGACATTAATGATTATGAAAGAGATCATGCTGAGAAAAAGCTTTTAATGAAGCTTAAAGAAGCAGAAGATGCAGTAAAGGATGACGAAAGATGGCTTAGTCTTGATGAGTTAAAAGAATTAGTGGGTGAATGATGTATGATGATATTAAGAATTAATCCATTAGTTGCAAATGATTTAAGACAGATTCGAGATTATATTGCTGAAGATAATGAAGATTATGCCGCTAAAACAGTAAAAGAGATATATAAACGATTTGAGAACATTCAAATGTTTCCAGGTATAGGTACTGATCTTTCGAAAAGAGTTCACTTTCATACAGACTATAAATATGTAATATGGGAAAACTATGTGATTATATATAAAATCAAAGGAGAATATGTGGAAATTTACCGGGTTGTCAATCGACATCAGGATATTCTAAAGATTTTTGATCAATAATTTAATCTTGTTTATTGTCTGTAACATTTTTGTATGACATTGACGGGAAAGATTTAGTCATGATATAATTTCAATGCCTGCTTGAGTGGTTCGAGAGTAGGCGTAACATATGACAAAGTACAAAAGAGAGGTAAAACTGTGGGGGAACTAACACCGATGATGCAGCAGTACATGGAGACGAAGAAGGAGTATCCGGACTGCATCTTATTTTATAGATTGGGTGATTTTTATGAGATGTTTTTTGACGATGCCCTGACAGCGTCGCGGGAACTGGAGATCACACTGACCGGCAAGAACTGTGGATTAGAGGAACGGGCGCCTATGTGCGGCGTTCCTTATCACGCTGTGGACAGTTATCTGAACCGGTTGGTCTCCAAAGGTTACAAGGTGGCGATCTGCGAGCAGATGGAAGACGCAGCAAGTGCGAAGGGGCTGGTTAAGCGTGACGTGGTCCGTATCGTGACGCCGGGAACGAATCTGGATGTACAGGCTCTGGATGAGACGAAGAATAACTATATCATGTGTGTGGTCTATGTTGCAGACCGCTATGGGCTGTCTGTTGCAGATGTGACCACCGGGGAATATATGGTCACGGAGCAGAACGACAAGGAGAAGCTCTTTGACGAGATCTACAAGTTCATGCCGTCGGAGCTGATCTGTAATGAGTCCTTCTACATGAGCGGCATGGATCTGGAGTTCCTGAAGAATAAGCTTGGAATCACCTTGTATTCTCTGGATCCGTGGTATTTTGACGATACGATCTGTCAGCGGACGCTTACGGATCATTTTCATGTAAATGCATTGGACGGGCTTGGGCTTAAGGACTATGACTGCGGAGTGATCGCGGCGGGTGCTCTGCTTACATATCTTCTGGAGACCCAGAAGCGGGATCTGTCACATATTACCAGGTTATCTGTCTATGCGACCGGGAAATACATGCTTCTTGACAGCTCTACCCGCAGGAATCTGGAGCTTAGCGAGACGCTCAGAGAGAAGCAGAAGAGGGGTTCTCTTCTGTGGGTGCTTGATAAGACGAAGACGGCGATGGGGGCAAGGACACTGCGCAAATGCATCGAGCAGCCTCTGATCGACAGGAAGGAGATCGAACGCCGTCTTGATGCAGTGGCGGAGCTTAAGGAGAGCGCCATTTCCAGAGAGGAGATCCGGGAGTATCTGTCCTCTATCTACGATCTGGAACGCCTGGTGTGCAGGATCACCTATCAGTCGGCAAATCCAAGAGATCTGACCGCGTTCGAGCATTCTCTTTCCATGCTGCCCCATATCAAATATATTTTACAGGAGATGAAGACGCCTCTCCTGAGGGAGTTGTATGAGAACCTGGATACTCTGGAAGATCTCTGTGAACTTATAAAATCTGCCATTAAGGAGGAACCGCCCATTGCCATGAAGGAAGGCGGTATCATAAAGGAAGGATTCCACGAAGAGGTAGACCGGCTCAGATCGGCGAAATCAGACGGGAAGGAATGGCTTGCAAAGCTTGAAGCTAAGGAACGGGAGAAGACGGGGATCAAGAATCTGCGGATCCGTTTCAATAAGGTCTTCGGATATTATCTGGAAGTGACCAATTCCTTCAAGAATCTGGTGCCGGAATACTATACACGCAAGCAGACCCTTGCCAATGCGGAACGGTATATCATTCCCGAGCTTAAGGAATTGGAGGATACGATCCTGGGAGCGGAGGATAAGCTGTATGCGTTGGAGTATCAGCTGTACTGTGAAGTGAGAGATAAGATCGGAGCCGAGATCCTACGGATCCAGTCAAGCGCGAAAGCCGTGGCATGGCTGGATGCTTTTGCTTCTCTTGCCCTGGTTGCGGAACGGAACCATTATGTCCGTCCGGGGATCAATGAGAAAGGGGTCATAGATATCAAGGACGGACGTCATCCGGTGGTGGAGAAGATGATCCCCAACGATATGTTCATTGCCAATGATACCTTTTTGAATGACAGAAAGAACCGGATCTCTGTCATCACGGGTCCGAATATGGCGGGGAAATCCACCTATATGCGGCAGGCGGCGCTGATCGTCCTGATGGCGCAGATCGGGTCTTTCGTGCCGGCTTCCAGTGCAGATATCGGATTGGTGGACCGGATCTTCACCAGAGTAGGAGCATCCGACGATCTGGCGAGCGGGCAGAGTACCTTCATGGTGGAGATGACAGAGGTGGCGAATATCCTTCGCAACGCGACAGGTAAGAGCCTTCTGATCCTGGATGAGATCGGGAGAGGGACCAGTACCTTTGACGGCCTTAGTATCGCCTGGGCGGTGATCGAGCATATCAGCAACAGCAAGCTTTTAGGTGCAAAGACGCTGTTTGCGACTCATTACCACGAGCTGACGGAGCTTGAGGGGAAGATCAATAATGTGAATAATTATTGTATTGCGGTGAAGGAGAAGGGTGACGATATCATTTTCCTTCGTAAGATCGTAAAGGGCGGCGCGGACAAGAGCTACGGGATCCAGGTGGCGCGCCTTGCGGGGGTTCCGGAGACTGTGATCGAGCGTGCGAAAGAGATCGTAGAGGAGCTGGTGCAGGCGGATATCACGGATAAGATCAAGGACATTGCGTCTCATGGACAGGAACAGCAGGCGGCGAAGCCGAAACATTATGACGAGGTGGATCTGGCACAGATGTCCTTGTTTGATACGGTGAAGGATGACGATGTGATCGACGAGATCAAGAATCTGGATCTGGGTAATCTGACGCCGATCGATGCGCTGAATACCTTGTATCAATTACAGAATAAGCTGAAGAACCGTTGGTAGAAGCCAGATATCCATGCAAGTATGGCTGCTTCGCAGGAATATGAGGATTAAAACAGCGAAAAACAGGCGCGTGTGCTCAAGTGGAGAATAAAGTATGAACAAGATACAGGTTTTGGATACAGTTACAATTGATAAGATCGCGGCAGGCGAAGTGATCGAACGGCCGGCGTCTGTAGTCAAGGAGCTGGTGGAGAATGCCATTGATGCCGGGGCAACGGCGATCGTCGTGGAGATCCAGGAAGGCGGAACGTCGCGGATGCGGATCGCGGACAATGGATGCGGGATTCCGAAGGAAGAGGTGCCGAATGCATTTCTGCGCCATTCTACCAGCAAGATCCGGTCCGTGGATGATCTGGTACATATCGGATCCCTGGGGTTCCGCGGGGAGGCATTATCAAGCATTGCGGCGGTTTCCCAGGTAGAGCTCCTTACCAAGACGAAGGAGGATACCTTCGGAACCCGATACCGGATCAACGGCGGGAAGGAAGTGGGGTTAGATGAGACAGGCGCCCGGGACGGGACTACATTCCTGATCCAGCAGTTATTCTATAACGTCCCTGCCAGACGGAAGTTCTTGAAGACGCCAATGACGGAGGCAAGCCATGTGGGAGACCTGATGGCAAGGCTTGCCTTGTCTCATCCGGAGATATCTTTTCAGTTCATCAATAACGGACAGTCGAAGCTTCATAGCTCCGGCAACGGGAATCTTAAGGATGTGATCTATCATATCTATGGACGGGATATTGCTTCGAACTTGCTTCGGGCAGAATGGGAGACACCGGGGATGAAGATCACAGGTTTCTTAGGGAAACCTGTGATCTCAAGGGGAAATCGGAATTTTGAGAACTATTTTATCAATGGACGCTATGTGAAGAATACCATTGTATCAAAGGCGATCGAGGATGCGTATAAGGACTTCTCCATGCAGCACAAGTATCCTTTTGTGGTACTGCACATGGAGATCGACGGTGAGAATGTGGACGTCAATGTGCATCCGGCGAAGATGGAGCTTCGGTTCCATGATCAGCAGAAGGTGTATGACCAGATCTATCAGGCAGTGCATCAAGGGCTTCATGCGGATGAGCTGATCCCGCATGTGGAGCTTGATACGCCCGGGAAGAGTAGTAAGCATAAGGCGGATACCGCGCTTCCTTTTGAAGGGGTTGCACGAAGATCTGCCGGGGCAGGCTCAGATAACAAAAAGCCGGCAGCAGAGCCGAAGGTAGAACCTTCACCGCCGCCGGAACGGGATCTTGACTATTTTATGGAGAAGATGAAAGAGCGTGTCCGCAACTACCACGACCAGCGTTCCTCTGCGGAAGTAAGGGATAGGAGCGGGATATTGAAACCGGAGGTTCAGGCTGACCGGATCCGCGAGACGGTAGAATATGCCCGTAGCCTGCCGGTGTCCAAAGAACCAGATCCCCGGGTTCCCGAAGAGTATCCTCGGATTCCTGAACGGGAGAGCCCGGCGCAGCCGCCAGAAGAGCCGAAGCAGTTGGATTTATTTGAAGAAAAGCTCCTGACAAGAGAGGCAAGGGATGAATATCATCTGATCGGGCAAGTCTTCGAGACGTACTGGCTGGTCGAGTTTCACGACAGTCTCTATATCATTGACCAGCATGCCGCGCATGAACGGGTTCTGTATGAGCGGACGTTGAAGGGGATGAAGACAAGAGAATTTACCTCCCAGATGATCAGTCCTCCGATTGTCCTGGATCTAAGTATGCAGGAAGCCGAGCTTCTGAACCGGTATATGGATCAATTTACCCGGATCGGGTTCGAATTCGAAGAATTCGGGCAGGAATCCTTCGCGGTCAGGGCGGTTCCGGATAATCTGTTCAGTATCGCCAGGAAGGAGCTGCTTCTGCAGATGTTAGATGGTCTTGCCGACGAGATCAGCCGGAATCTGTCGCCGGAATTGATCGATGAAAAGGTGGCTTCCATGTCCTGCAAAGCGGCGGTAAAGGGGAATATGAAGCTATCTGCCGCCGAGGTGGACGCATTGATCGGAGAGCTTCTGACACTTGAGAATCCGTATCATTGTCCCCACGGGAGACCGACCATCATCGCCATGAGCCGCCGGGAACTGGAAAAGAAATTCAAAAGGATTGTGTGATCATGAGAGAGTGCGTGAAGAAACCATTGGTGATCCTGACAGGTCCTACGGCTGTCGGGAAGACAAAAGCCTCCATCGGGCTTGCCAAAGCGATCGGAGGGGAGATCATCTCCGCAGATTCCATGCAGATCTATAAGCATATGGATATCGGCTCGGCAAAGATCCGCCCGGATGAGATGGAAGGTATCCCCCATTATCTGGTGGATGAGTTAGAGCCGTGGGAGGAATTCCATGTGGTGCGTTTTCAGCAGATGGCGAAGGCAGCCCTTGCGAAGATCTATGCCAGGCAGCATATCCCGATCGTGGTCGGTGGCACCGGGTTTTACATTCAGGCGCTTCTGTATGACATTGATTTCTCGGAAAATGACGGGGATGATTCATACCGAAAGGAGCTTGAGCGTAAGGCGAAGGAACAGGGCGGGCAGGTACTTCACGACAGGCTCAAAGAAGTAGATCCCGCCGCGGCAGAGCAGATCCACGCGAACAATGTGAAGCGTGTGATCCGCGCTCTGGAATACTACCGTCAGACAGGACAGCGGATCTCGGAGCATAACGAGAGAGAACGGCAAAGGGAGTCGCCTTACCGGTTTATTTATTTTGTATTGAACGACGACCGTGCGAAACTCTATGAGCAGATCGACAGGCGTGTGGACCAGATGATGGAAGAGGGGCTTGTCGATGAGGTGAAGGCGCTGCAGGAAATGGGCTGTACCAGAGAGATGGTGGCTATGCAGGGACTTGGATATAAGGAGATCCTGGCTTATCTGAATGGAGAGACGGAGCTTGACGAAGCTGTCTATACATTGAAGCGGGATACCCGGCATTTTGCAAAGAGACAGGTTACCTGGTTTAAGAGGGAGAGAGAGGTGACCTGGATCAATAAAGGGGATTATGACTATCAGGAGGAGGCAATCCTCGCGGAAATGCTGAAGCATATCCGGGAGAGATTTCTCTAGGGAATCTATATGATATGGAGATTTTGTTCCATACATGTTCGCCGCATATGAGGCGAGACAGAAGATAAGGGGATGTATACGGTGAGAAGATTATTTCGAAGCAAGTTTATTAAGAAAATGAATACGCTGCTTAAGGTCTACTCCCATTCACATAATGCGGAGGCGACCTATAAAGAACTGTTGAATTTGAAGCCGCTGATCCGGAATAAGGGGGAGGAATCGCTCTTTGAGCTGAATCGCGCTTCGTTGTTATATGATATGAAGAAATATAAAGAGGCGGCGGAAGTGATCATGCAGATCCGTCCGCTGAATCCGGAATTCGATGCCAAATGTGCAGTTGTAAGGACGAAGATACTGGATTCCTGGATTTGATCTAAGTAGAGAATGTGAAGATAGGAAAGAGGAAAGATTTATGCCAGCGCAGATGAATCATGATCGGAATGTGGTTTCATTATATGAAGAATTAGGTGTCCGAAGGGAAGTCCTGGAATTCGGAAGGAAGGTGGAGGCTTGCCTTAAGGAGCGGTTTGCGGCGATTGACGAGACGGCGGAGTATAACCAGCTCAAGGTTATCCATGCCATGCAGAAGAACCAGGTCAGCGAGGGGTGTTTTCACTATGCAAGCGGCTACGGTTATAACGATGCGGGACGGGATACTTTAGAAGAAGTATATGCGTCGGTGTTCCACACAGAGAGCGCCCTTGTCCGCCCCCAGATCACCTGCGGGACCCACGCTCTTGCCCTTGCCCTGAGTGCGAACTTAAGACCCGGGGATGAATTACTGTCGCCTGTGGGAAAGCCTTATGACACGCTTGAGAAAGTCATAGGGATACGTCCGTCCAAAGGTTCCCTTGCAGAATATGGGATCTCTTATTCACAGGTCGAGCTGCTTGCGGACGGGACATTTGATTACGAAAACATACAAAAAGCGATCCATGAGAAGACGAAGATGGTGACGATCCAGAGATCCAAGGGCTATCAGACAAGACCCAGCTTTTCCGTGAAGCAGATCGGGGAGTTGATCCGGTTTGTCAAGGAGATCCGGCAGGATATCATCTGTATGGTGGATAACTGCTACGGGGAATTTGTGGAGAAGATAGAACCAAGCGATGTGGGCGCGGATCTTGTGGTGGGATCGCTGATCAAGAATCCGGGAGGCGGGCTTGCGCCCATCGGCGGTTATATCGCAGGCAGGAAGGATCTGATCGAAGCGTGCGGTTACCGTCTGACTTCTCCGGGACTTGGGAAGGAAGTGGGAGCTTCCCTTGGCGTGATGCAGTCTTTCTATCAGGGACTGTTCCTTGCGCCGACGGTGACGGCGGGAGCGCTCAAAGGGGCTGTCTTTGCGGCAAATATCTATGAGAAGCTTGGTTTTCCGGTGGTGCCGGACGGCAGCGAGAGCCGGCATGACATCATCCAGGCGGTAACCTTTGGAAAGCCCGAGGGTGTGATCGCGTTCTGCAAGGGGATCCAGGCGGCGGCGCCGGTGGATTCTTTCGTAACTCCGATCCCGTGGGCAATGCCGGGGTATGACAGTGACGTGATCATGGCTGCAGGAGCATTCGTGCAGGGTTCTTCCATTGAACTGAGCGCGGACGGACCCATCAAGCCGCCTTACGCAGTGTATTTCCAGGGAGGTTTGACATGGCATCATGCAAGGCTTGGGATTCTGATGTCGCTGGAATACCTGGCAAGGGAAGGCTTGGTTGTATTATGACAAGGATTGGGATCATCGGAGGAGGCGCCGCCGGAATTGCCGCGGCGATCACGGCGGCGAGAAATGACAGGGAGGCGTATGTATTTATTCTGGAGCAGAAGGAGAAGGCGGGTAAGAAGCTTCTGGCAACGGGAAACGGGCGCTGTAACCTGACGAACCGGCAGGCAGACGGTTCTGATGTGGAATCTTGTTATCACAGCGGAAATATCCGGTTTGCAGGCGAAGTGTTAAAGCAGTTCGGATATGCGGATACACGGAGTTTCTTTGCGTCGATGGGACTTGTGATGAAAGAACGGGGAGACTATGTGTATCCCCGCTCCGACCAGGCTTCCACGGTGCTTGACCTTCTGGATCTGGAGTTGAAACGTCTTGGAGTAGAGGTCTTTTGCCAGGCAAGGGTGCAGTCGGTCCTGTGGGACAGAAGCGAATTTTGCGTGGAGGCAAAAGTCTGTAAACAAGGATGTGAAAAAAAAGGCAGACAGTCCAGGCAGATCGAGAGCCGGGAGCTCTCGCAGATATTCAAGGCTGATCGGATCATCCTTGCCTGCGGCGGCAAAGCGGCGCCTGCTTTTGGTTCGGATGGGAGCGGCTATGAGATCGCGAAGTCTTTCGGACATCGGATGACGCCTGTTGTACCGGCGCTGGTACAGCTTAAGGTAAAGGAGCATCCCTTTGTAAAAGCATCGGGAGTCCGGACAGACGCCAAAGTTACGGCTCTTATAGACGGCGTGCCTGTCGCGGAAAATACCGGAGAAGTACAGATCACTGCGTATGGGATTTCCGGAATTCCGGTATTCCAGATCAGCAGGCATATCGCGTTGGGATTGTACCGGAAGAAACGGGCGGAAGTATTGCTTGATCTTCTTCCGGAATATACGGCAGAAGAGGTTGACAAGCTGCTTATAAGGATGGTCGGGAGACATACCGGTATAACGATGGGGGAATGCCTTGCAGGGGTATTTAACCAGAAGCTGGTTCCGTGTATCCTTACGCTGGCGGGAGTGCGGATGCAGTCAAGGATATCGGAAGCAGACAGGCGCAGGATACAAGGAATCGTAAAGCAGTGTAAAGGCATATGCCTTCGGATACAGGATACGAATGGTTTCGAGAATGCACAGGTCTGCGCGGGCGGTGTAAGGACAGACGAGATAGATCCGAGGACGATGGAGTCAAAGCGGGTGAAAGGGCTTTATCTTGCCGGTGAATTATTGGATGTAGATGGAATCTGCGGAGGCTATAATCTACAGTGGGCATGGGCAACCGGGTCTATTGCAGGGAGGGCAGCCGCTAAAGGAGGGACAGTTTTGCCTTAAAAATCATTTGAAAGGAAATATCAAACATGATATTAGAAACTGAACGATTATATCTGCGGGAACTGGGCCAGGGGGACTTTGAAGCACTGTGCCAGATCCTTAAGGATCCGGCTGTGATGTATGCCTACGAGGGCGCGTTTGACAGCGGGGAAGTGCAGGAATGGCTTGACAGACAGATTTTACGCTATCAGAAATGGGGATTTGGATTATGGGCAGTCATCCTGAAAGAATCCGGCGAGCTGATCGGACAATGCGGACTGACTATGCAGCCGTGGAAAGAACAGGAAGTGCTTGAGATCGGCTATCTCTTCCGAAGGCTGTATTGGCACAAAGGCTATGCGACGGAAGCAGCCAGGGCATGTAAGAACTATGCATTCAAAACACTCGGCGCCGACGAGGTCTGTTCCATCATCCGGGATACGAATACGGCTTCCCAGAATGTGGCGCTCAGAAACGGTATGAGCAGGAAGGATTGCTGGACGAAGCATTACCGAGGTGTGGATATGCCTCATTACCGCTATGTCGTGGTACAGCCTGTCTGACAGATCAAGTTATGAAATAGTTAACTTGACTATATTACTTTACTTTGATAAAATGGTAACATTAAAAAGAATGTAGTTCAGAATTTAGTTTAGAACTGAATGCATTGGAAATGGAGGGAAAGGAAATGGATCAGTTGAGGGTAGAAAGACCGTCCGGCAGAGAAGAGATGCGCTATGCGCTTGAAGCGGCGCTTCTTTTGGGGTTCCAGTCAGAGACGGCTGTTTTTCCGATCGCTTCTCCTGACGGGAAGCGGAAGCTCCCAGAGACCGAAGGAGAACTTTCCGGGTTCTGGAAGCTTACGTCCGCAGAGATGCCGCAGGGATATGTCCCGGCAAAGAAGAAGGGTCCGGTGTTTGATCTGGATTTCAGGGAAGAGAGAGGACTTGAGTATCTCTTTTCCAGAGGCTTGTTCCTGAAGGATGAGGATGCTGATCTACTTCCGGATCAGCTGGATGTGAAGCTTATACTCCCGGATGACGCCGACGAATGGATGCTTGCGGCGGCGTGTAATGTCGCGTTCCGGTTCGGGATGGAGACGACGGCTTATGAAGGTGCGATCCTCGCGCCGAAGGAGTATAGGGGGAATGCGGTTGTGTTCTCCTTCGCAGAGCAGGCTGAGATCACATACCAGGAGATTGACGATGCGGTACAGGTTCAGATCCGCGGAGGAGGAGAAGAGCTTTTGAAGCTTTCGAGCCTGTTGTGTGAGAAGTTTCCGCTGGCAGACAGTATATGGAAGAACTGGCGGGATGTACTTCTTGATTGGACGGATGATTTTGCCATGCGGGGCGCGGACGGCCAGCTTGCCCACCTTCTGGCTGCCTCCGGCGGTAAGGATGCGCCGGCGCTTTACGGATCTCCGGAGATCAGTGAGGAACAGAAGAGTTTCTTTAAAGGAGCAAAGATCTATAATCATAAATCCGGAAAGAAGATCTACGAGAAGAATTATGAACTTCCCTGGGAAGTGGATATCTTTGAGCAGATCCTGAAAGAAGAGGTCTATCCAAAGCTTAAAAAGGGAGACCGGCTATGGGTCGAGGGCGCGGTGAGTGAAGAAGCTTCTGTCCGGGAGCGGATCGTAAGGCAGATCGGTGAAGAGGCAGACGCGGCAGGCGCAGATCTGGAAGGGACGCAACTGATCTGTGCATATAAGCAGGGTTATTCCTGGATGGATGAGATCGTCATTCCGGCAGTGAAGGCGCAGAAGACACAGCAGGTTGAGATATTCTTCAAGCCATTTCTCCCGGAAGGGGAAACGGTATGGCTGGATGAGAACGGCGCCACGCCGTCTTACCATAACTTGAAAGCGGACGATCCAAACAAGTGGTACGATCTTCCGATCCGTTATCTGCAGGAGTTGTATCCGATCCAGGATATCCTGACAGAGAAGTTGTCTGTCTCTGCAAAGCAGGTTATTTTCAAGGCGTATGAAGGCACGGAAGATCTGACCTATCTCTGCCGGGTGACGGCGGATGACGGCAGCATCAGAGAATATAAGTATCTTGCCAGGTGCTCGGAGAGGCCCTACCTTGACGAGTATCCGAAGCTTGGAAAGGTGCATCCGGCGACAGGATACATAAAAGTCCTGCTCAATGGAAAGGAGATATTGAACCGGAATCTTACCACGGATCTGGAGCGTATCTGGGAGATCTATCAGAGCCAGGTATTGCCGGAATGCCGTGCGTATATAGAAGAGAAGATAGACGGAGTGGTTCATGCAGACCTGCAGCCCTTCTTCCAGAAGCTGTCCCTGGAGGTATGGGCAAGCGAGCCGGATTACCGGATAGGGACCAGGGAGGATCTGATCTCTTCACTGGACGCGCTCCATGAAGATATGTACTTTGTGGGGAGCGATTATTTCAAGAATTACGGTGTTCAGACGGTGAACGAGATCTTTGACGCGCCGGGGCTTATCCTGCCGGAGATCCATAAGAGGGAAGGCGCGCCGTCGTTTCGCGTAACCCTGTATGAATTGCAGAAGGAAGAAGCATGCATCCTGTGTGAGAAAGAAGTATTTGCAAAAGAGAAAGAACGCGGTCAGATCTCTCTTAAGATCACCCGGATCACCAGCCATGACGGAAAACTGGTACTCGAGATTCCGGTGAAAGGGGCGAGGGAAACGGTTGTCGCCGCTTATGCGAGATTATTTTCAGAAGGGATCCTCTCATGCAGTAAGGCGATCGACGGCTGTTATGAGATTCATTTTACAGGAGAAGAGGGCAATACTTATCCGGCGGCTGTACCTTCGAAGGCGGAAGTTCCGGTTCGGGACATTACAGAGATCGACCTGCATGAGAAGGAACTGATCGGATATGAGACGTATCTTGAGATCATGGAAGAGCTTCGGGGTGTGCGCGGTATCCGCATCTTTGAGGCAGCCCGGTCTTATCAGGGGCGCAGGCTCTATGGGATCTGGCTCATGCCGCAGTATGAGGGATACCTGTCTATGACCAAGCGTTTAAGCAGATGCCCGAGCGAGATCATCAACGCAAGGCATCATGCCAACGAAGTATCCAGTACGAACGCTTCCTTTATCCTGCTTAAGAAGCTGCTGACGGAGGATGTCTACAAGAAGCTTCCGGATCAGCTGAATCTGGTGCTTGTGCCGATGGAGAATCTGGACGGTGCGGCGATCCATTATGAGCTTCAGAAGGAGCATCCGTACTGGAAGTTCCATGTGGCAAGGTTCAACGCCATAGGGATGGAGTTCTACCGGCACTATTTCAGGCAGGATACCATTCATAAAGAGGCAATGGGGATCACAAGGCTGTATGAGAAATGTGTGCCGGATATCATGGTGGATAACCACGGCGTGCCAAGCCACGAGTGGGAACAACAGTTCTCAGGCTACACATCGCCGTCCTACAAGGGCTTCTGGCTTCCGCGTTCCCTGCTCTACGGGTATTTTTGGTATGTGACGGATACGGAATACAAAGAGAATTATCCGGTCAATAAGAAGATGGAAGATGTGATCGCCGACAAGATCGCAGAGGATGAAGAGATGTCGGCGTGGAACAAGGAGTGGAGCGCGCAGTTTGAAAAATATGCCCATGCATGGATGCCGAAGCTGTTCCCGGCAGACTACTATAAAGAAATGATCAACTACTGGATTCCATTTGCATTCGATAAAAATCATGGATACACATCGATCCGTTACCCTTGGATCACCACGGTGGCGTATACCAGCGAGGTGGCGGATGAGACGGCTCAGGGAGAGTACCTGAATCTCTGCGCAAGAGCGCATGTGGCTCACGATGAAGCGACGCTTCAGATGCTTATGGAAGCGATACATATAAGAAAATGCGGCTTTACATGCCGCGGCGGACAGATCTTTGCCGAATATTTGCGATTAAGGCCGATGATCGTGGACAATTCGGGGAAAAGATAAATCTTTATTTTAGCAGGAGGAGGAATTTGAAATGGAACTTATTAAATTACTTGGTGTTCTGATCGTAATTGTCGGGTTTGCGCTTAAGCTGGATTCAATCCTTATTATTTTCCTGGCGCTTATCACCACAGGTATCGTGGGAGGGCTTGGGATCGGCGGACTCTTAGAGACGATCGGAGTGAATTTTGTAGCGAACAGAAGTATGGCAATCTTCATCATGATCCTTCTGATCACAGGTGTCCTTGAGAGAAACGGTCTTCGAGAAGCGGCAACCGACCTGATCAAGAAGGTAAAAGGAGCCACTGCAGGAAAGGTAGTCGCCGCATATGGTATCATGCGAGGTATCTTCGGAGCATTCAACGTAGGCTTCGGAGGTGTTGCGGGATTCGTACGTCCGGTTGTCCTTCCGATGGCAGAAGCTGCCGTGAAGAATCAGGGACATGAGGCGGCGGAAGAGCACGTTGAGGATATCAAGGGCATGGCGTCCGCGATGGAGAACATCACATGGTTCTTCTGGCAGGTACTCTTCGTAGGAGGTTCCGGCGGTATCCTTGTACAGAGTACCCTGGCTTCTCTTGGATACGAAGTGGAGCTTATTGAGCTTGCCGCGGCAGAGATTCCGGTTGCGATCTTCGCCCTTATCGTCGGCTGTTCGGTAACGCTTGTAACAGATAAGAAACTCAGCAAGAAATACTATGGCAGCAAGTAGGCAGGGGGAGTGAGAATATGGCTAATTTAAAATTTATACAGGTCAATGAAGTGTTAGGTGCGAACCTGCTGAACATGGTGTGGGTGATCATCGGCTTGATCGCCATCTACGCAGGCGTGAAAAACTTATTGGATCAGGAGAATCCGTCCAGATACGGAACCGCTCTTTTCTGGTGTTCCTTCGGCGTTGTATGCGGATTCGGAACATGGCTTCCGGCGAAGGTTTCCGGCGTCCTTGTCATCATTATGTGTCTGCCGCCGATCTTCAAGAAAGTGAAGGTGGGAAAGGTTGATAATCCTTCCAAAGAACATACCATTGAGCAGTACCAGAAGGTGGGGATGAAGATCTTCTTCCCGGCGGTCTGTGTAGGTATCTTTTCACTTGTATTTGCATTTTTCAGCAATTTAAGTTCTATGGTCGCGGTTACACTTGGTGTTATTGTTGCAATGATCATTCTGATGCTCTATAATCCAGGTGAGAATAAACCCGTTGTATTCCTGAAGGAGTCGGAGAGATTCCTCTCCATTATGGGTCCATTATGTATGCTTCCGCAGCTTCTCGGCTGTCTTGGCGGCGTATTTACGGCTGCAGGCGTCGGCGATGTGGTTGCCGGTATCGTAGAAAAGATCGTTCCAAAGGGAAATGTAAATATCGGTATCATCGTATTTGCGATCGGTATGGCGTTATTTACCATGATCATGGGAAATGCATTTGCAGCGATCACGGTTATCACGGTTGGTATCGGGGGCCCGTTCGTTCTTGCATACGGCGCCGATCCGGTCGTGATCGGTATGCTGGCTCTGACCTGCGGTTACTGCGGTACTTTATGTACGCCGATGGCGGCGAATTTCAATATCGTTCCTGTAGCGATCCTGAATATGAAGGATCGGTGGGGCGTTATCAAGAAACAGGTGATCGTGGCAGTCATCATGCTGGTGTTCCAGATCTGCTATATGATGATGTTCAAATAGGTACTTGCCTGCATACGAAAATGTGACATTGTAAGGAATGAGGAAGATGACACGTAGAATGGAGCGTGGCGCAAGAATTGTGATAGAAGAGTGGATGCGGGTAAAGAGATGGGATAAGCTCCTGCTCGTTACGACGAAAGAGCACTTGGAAGAGTCAAGGGCTCTCAGGAAATACGCAGTGGGGAAAGTACACTCTGTAAGCACTCTGGTCGTGGAGGATCTGGGAAGACATGTGGGGGTATTTTTCGATATGAATGAGGAAGTATTTGACCCATATACCGCGGTGATCGCGGCTACGGATTACTCTCTGGTGACAACGAAGGCGGCGAAGCGAGCCATACAGAAGCATAAGAAGTTCCTGTCGCTTCCTCTTTCTACCAACGACGGAAGGTCTATGCTGGAATATGAGTTCCTGATGATGGATACGAAGAAGAGCCGGCTGATGGCAAAGGTGATCATGAAGTATCTTCGGCACAGTACGGTGATCCATGCGACAACCCCGGCAGGTACGGATCTTAGGGTATATAAGGAGAACCGGAATCCTGGATTCTTCAACGGGGTGATAAAGGACGGAAAGGGGTATTCGTCGGCAAGTATCGAGGTATATGTACCCATCGAAGAGACGAAGACAGAAGGCGTCCTTATACTGGACGGCTCTCTTGGATATATTGGAAGGGCGAAGGAACCGACAAGGATATTGTTTGAGAAGGGCAGGATCACACAGATCGAAGAGACGCCTACCGGTGAATGTCTCCGGAAGTATATGGAGGATTATAAGGATGAGCGGATCTATATCGGAGGAGAATTTGGAATCGGCCTGAATTCTTACTCCAAGTGCCTGGGGAATTGTTATATCGAGGACGAGTCGGCGTATGGGACCTTCCATATCGGTCTTGGCAGGAATCTTGCCCTGGGCGGACAGCAGAACGCCAACGGACATTTTGACCTGGTGTGCCTGGAGCCGGACATCTATACGGATAACAGGCAGATCATGGAGCAGGGGAAGATCATCATACCCGAACCTGTAGTATACTAATATAAATCCTTTCCAACAAAACAGGGTTGGAGAGAGGGACAAAGAGTAGGAGGTAAGAATAATATGAAAGTCTTAGTAACTGGATTTGATCCTTTCGGGGGAGAAGCCGTGAATCCGGCGTTTGAGGCAGTGAAGCTGCTTCCCGATGAGATTGCGGGAGCAGAGATCATCAAGCTTGAGATACCGACCGTATTCTCAAAGTGCGGTCCGGCGGTAGAAGCGGGCATCCAGAAATATGAGCCGGACGTTGTCATTAACGTCGGACAGGCAGGCGGACGTTCCTGTGTGACCATCGAGCAGGTGGCGATCAACCTGGCAGAGGCGCGTATCCCGGATAATGACGGAGAGCAGCCGTCGGACGAACCGATCCAGAAAGACGGCGCGCCGGCATATTATGCAACCATTCCGGTAAAAGCGATCGTAAAGAATGTCCGTGACCATGGGATTCCCTGCCATATTTCCTACACGGCGGGAACCTATGTGTGCAACTGTATCATGTACAATGTGCTCCATATGGCGGCGACAAAGTATTCCAATATCCGGGCGGGATTCATCCATGTGCCGTTCGCGGCGCAACAGGCGGTGGAGAAGCCGAACGGCACGCCGTTCATGTCGCTTGAAATGATCGCGGATTCTTTGAAGTATGCGATTGAAGCGACCGTGAAGAACAAAGAAGATATTACAGGGATTATGGGCGAGACTCACTAGTACTCGCCAGATCACAGCATTGCCTGGCTTTTTCAGCCGGCGATGCTGTTTTTGCCTTTTTACAAGATATATGCGGGGAAGCGGCATGGGCAGGAAACTTTATGGATCACTTGAAAAGAGATTGAAGGACATGGGGATACTGAATCTGTATGCCTGTATCGCTTACACGGAGACAGAAGACGAATACCTTACCAAAATGATCTGGATGGAAAAAGTGATCGGCGAGCACAAACAGGTTCAGCCCCCGGTAAAGGATGATCAGACATGATTACAAACGAAGTTATTAACCAGGCGATTGATTATATTTTAAAACATATTGAAGAAGAGGTCACCCTTGGAGATGTGGCGGGGCATTGCCATTTCTCGAAGTTTTATTTCAGCCGTCTTTTTAAGGAGCAGACAGGGGAGAGTGTCTACGGGTTTATTAAGAGGGTGAAGCTTGAGCAGAGTGCGTTTCGGCTCAAGACAGAGCAGGAACGCAGGATTACGGAGATCGGCGCGGATTATGGCTATAGCCCGTCCAACTACAGCTCTGCATTCCGCCGGCATTACCGCATGGCGCCTGTGGATTTCCGCCGGCAGAGTTATAATTCGTCGATGTCGCATCCCTTTTTTCATCAGGAAGACTGGCAGGTGGAAAGTTTCGAAGCATGCGACGGCAAGATCACCGTTGAAAATATTCCAGATTACGATGTTATCTATGAGAGACGTTTCGGCAGTTATGAGAACCTGTGCAGGGATTGGGACCGATTCATCGAAAAGTACCGGGAATTCATCACAAAGGAAACGCTTCTTTTAGAACGGACGTATGACGACCCGGCTGTGACGGACGCCGAACACTGCCTGTACGATATCTGCATGAGTGTCCGCGAAGACTGCCCGCTTACAAACAGGGCAAAAATACAAGGCGGGAAATGCATCGTGTATCATTTTCAGGGTCACGCCAAACAGATCTATGCGGCTTATCAGACCATATTTCTTGTGTGGCTGCCGAAGGTATCTTATGAATTGGATGCAACGAAAAGCCTGTTTGATATTTACCATGAGGTAGACAGTGAGACGATGTATATGGAGCTGGATATCTGTGTGCCTGTGAAATAAATGCCATCTGGAGAGGGCAAGAATTCAGAAGTATATATTTTAGTTCCTTCTTATAATGAATGGGTATTACATGATTGAAGGAGGAATTTTTATGAATTTGGAGCAGATGAAACAGGATACGGCAAGGATGATTTGGCAGTTTTCGATACCATCAATCATTTCCATGATTCTCACTTCTATGGTTACTGTTGCAGACGGGTTCTTCATCGGCAACTATGTGGGAAAGGAAGGGATTGCGGCGGTTAATCTCGGGCTTCCGATCATCTATCTGTACCTTGGCGTAGGTCTAATGGTTTCCATCGGAGGTGTTTCGATTGCCGGGATGGCTCTGGGCGCTGGGAACAGGGATGAGAGTAATCAGGTGTTCCGGCAGACCATTGTGACTACGTTGGTGTTTTCGGCATTGCTTGGCTGTGTCATGGGATTCTGTTTTGAACCCATGCTTTCCGTTCTTTGCGCAGAAGGGCGAGTCGCCGGGTATTTTCGGGATTATTATGGGATTATGCTTCTAGAGCTGCCGGTGATGGTGGTCAATTCTTCGTTTGGGATGTTTATCCGCGGGGAAGGGCATCCCCAGTACTATATGAAAATCAGTATCATGGACGTGCTGTTGAATATTTTTCTGGATTATGTCTTTGCGGACTGGTTCCATATGGGCGTTGCCGGGATTGGGCTGGCTTCCCTTCTGGCTGCAGTGGCTTCTCTTATGTGCATCTTGTACTTTTTCGTGAGGAAGACGAGGCTTTACCGTCTGGGAAAGTTCCGGTTTTCCGTGGAAATCTGTGTACAGTCTATCTTAAATGGGAGTTCGGAATTTATTGGCGAGATGTCTACGGGAATTGCCATGTTTGCCTATAATTTTGTGATTATGAGGAAGATAGGGACGGACGGCGTGACGGCTTTTACGATTGTGGGATATGTGGCGTATGCATTCAACATGATTATTGTGGGATTCGGACAGGGGACAAGCCCGCTGATTAGTTTTGCCTATGGAGCAAAGGAGAAGGTATTGGCTTGTGCTATTCGGAAACGGACGAACCGGTATGTTTTTTTAGCGGGAATGGCAGTATTCTTTCTGATGGCTGCGGGAATGGATTGGTACAGCGGGATATTCGTGCGAAGCGGCAGGGTGGCAGGAATGATACGAGCAGGAATGCTTATTTTTATGACTTCTTTTTTCTTTTCGGGCGTAAATGCCGTCACTTCTTTCTATTTTACTGCTACGGGGCATGCGTTTCAGTCGGCTGTGATTTCGGCGTCCAGGGGATTTGTAGTCTTGCTCGCGTGTATCTTTACTCTGCCATATTGGTTGGGGATGACAGGGGTGTGGCTTGCGGCTCCTGTGACGGAAGTGGTGACGCTTGGGCTTACGGTATATTTTTTACGGTCCCATCGCTAAGTTGCTTCGTTAAGTTTCGATTTTATTTGACGGCCGGAGGAGGTATCATGTATACTTTAATCAAAAGAGGTGATTTTAAAGGTTGGGGTAATGATGAATCGAACATTTAACACAGACGGGTATTGTGACCCGGGGCTTCACTATATGGTTGATTTGTCCGGCCGTCTGGAAGAAATAAAAAGTATGATAGACGCCGAGAAGTATTTTGTAATCAACCGTGCAAGACAATACGGTAAGACTACTATCTTGTCTGCCTTGGAGGAGTACCTCAAAGAAGAATATGAAGTTGTGAGCCTGGATTTTCAGGCTATGAGTTCGTTGGCCTTTGAAAGTGAACAGTCTTTCGTTGCGGCTTTTTCGGAAGAGCTGTTGGATTTCGCCCCGGGGCTGCCGGACGGAATGGAAGAGAAATTTTCTGCATTTGCCACTCAATCAGCGCGGCGTGGCTCACTTCAGGCGCTTTTCAAAGTGATGAAAGCATGGTGTGAGGAATCGGAAAAAAGAATTGTCCTGATGATCGACGAGGCAGATACCGCTGGAAATAATCAGGTGTTTGTTGATTTTCTGGCGCAGATTAGAGCCTGCTATTTGAAGAGAAGAAAAGTACGGACGTTTCAGTCCGTGATTCTTGCAGGGGTCTATGATGTGCGTAGTATCAGAGGGAAACACTATCCGGACGATATCTATAGGGAAAATAGTCCGTGGAACATTGCTGCTGATTTTCGTGTGGATATGAGTTTTTGCAGGAAAGAAATAGCAGGAATGCTTGCAGAATATGAGGCAGAACACCATACGGGGATGAATATTACAGAAATAGCAGATTTGCTCTATGAGTATACATCCGGGTATCCTTATCTGGTGTCGCGTCTCTGTAAACTGATGGATGAACAAATCAGGGGTACGGCAGATTTCTCAGATTATGCCAGTGTATGGACGAAGGCCGGTTTCTTGACGGCTGTAAAGATGCTGTTAGAAGAAAATAATCCTCTGTTTGATTCACTTATGAATAAATTGTATCAATACCCGGAATTAAATGCGGTCATTTCCCGTTATCTCTTCCAAGGGCAGCCGATTGCCTATGATGCGGATGACCCGGTCGTCAGGAACGCCCGTATGTTTGGATTTATAGAAGTTCAGGATTCTATGGTAAGGATTGCGAACAGGATATTTGAAAACCGTCTGTATCACCGATTTTTGTCAAATTATAAAGAGCAAAATAAGGATATTTATATGGAAGGTTCACGAAAGAAGAATCAATTTATCATTGACGGCCATTTAAATGTCAGGCGGGTGCTTGAAAAGTTTGTTGAGACTTTCGATTATTTATATGGAGACAGGGAAGAGGTTTTTCTTGAGGAAGAGGGCAGGAGATATTTTATGCTTTTCTTGAAACCGATTATCAATGGGACGGGGAATTGTTATGTGGAGTCGGAGACCAGAAATCAGGAGAGAATGGATCTGATTATTGACTATCGTGGGGAGCAGCATATCTGTGAACTCAAGATTTGGCGGGGAAACGCGTACAATGAGCGGGGAGAAAAGCAGCTTTCGGGATATCTTGACCACTTTGGCTTGAAGAAAGGATATATGCTCAGCTTCAATTTTAACCGAAAGAAAGAGATTGGTGTGAAGGAGATTCGGCTAGGTGATAAGATATTAGTGGAGGCGGTCGTTTGAAACTGAACATTATGTTAGAATTCATGGAGGAACAAATGAAGCGTACAGGGGAGAAAAGACGTATGGGAAGTTATCTCAATCCGGGGAATAAGGGGTTCCGTGAAAGCCTGAATTCTGCAATCTATGTAGATAAGACCGGGCTGATTGAACAGATGAACGCGGTACTGAATACGCGGCAGAAATATATCTGCGTCAGCCGTCCAAGGCGTTTTGGGAAATCTATGGCAGCGGATATGTTAGCAGCCTACTATGCCAAGGATGAAGACTCGTCTGATTTGTTCCAAGATTTCGGGATTAGACAAACGGAATTATACAAGGCTCACTTGAATCAATACGATGTAATCAAGATTAATATGCAGGAATTTTTAAGTGCGACAGACAGTGCAGACGAAATGCTTGGACTGCTGCAGTCAAGAATCATTCTGGATTTGAAGCGTGCATATCCGGATGATGCAGATGGCAGCCATCTGTCATTTGTGATGCAGGACATCTTCGCCAGCACAAAATGTCCTTTTATCATTCTGATTGACGAATGGGACTGCCTTTTCCGTGAATACCGGCAGGACAAAGAAGCACAGAAGAAGTACCTTGATTTCCTGCGGGCATGGCTAAAGGATAAGGATTATATAGCGCTGGCCTACATGACCGGAATCCTGCCTATCAAGAAATACGGCTCACACTCTGCGCTGAATATGTTTACTGAGTATTCCATGACAGACCCAGGCGGGCTTGCAGAATACTTCGGTTTCACGGAACATGAAGTGGAGACGCTCTGTAAGGAGCATGGGATGAGTTTCGAGGAGACAAAGGCATGGTACGACGGTTATCGTCTTATCACCCATCGGAAAGAGGGGGACGTCTGCCATCACATGTACAGCCCTAAGTCCGTGGTAGAGGCGATGCTTAGGCATAAGTTCGGGACATACTGGAACCAGACGGAGACTTATGAGGCACTGAAAGCTTATATCCAGATGGATATGGACGGTTTAAAAGATGCGGTTATTCAGATGCTGGCAGGAGGAGAGATCTGTATCCAGACGGGGACCTTTGGCAATGACATGACCACCTTTTCCACAAGGGATGATGTCCTGACCCTCCTGGTGCATTTGGGCTATCTGACCTATAACAGTGTGACTGGGACCGTTGCGGTACCCAATAAGGAGGTTTTTCAAAAGTATGTGGATGCGCTGAAGGACTACCAGGGAAATCTTCTTCTTGCCGGAGTCAATTATAATAAGAAAACAAAGAAACATACCTGCGTAATTGAAAAGATAAAGTGTACCTGAACATCCCCCTCATACGTATCGTCTGATTACAGGCGATGCATATGAGGGGAATTTGCTGCCCGGCATACCAGGGACCTGCCAGGAGCGTACTGGTAGCCGGTTTTCCGGCTCCTGGCGCTTATTTATCTGCCACAAACTGATACCCAATCCCCCGGACATTTTTCAGATAGACAGGGTGGTTGGGGTCATCCTCGATCTTCATCCGCAGGCGGCGGATGTGGACCATGACCGTGTTGTCGTCGATGATAATGTCGTTCCATACCTGGCGGTAGATCTGCTCCTTGGTCAGGATCTTGTTGGTGTTGTTTAAAAAATATTTCATCAGAAGGCATTCCTTGCTGGACAGGAACAGCTCCGTGTCATTCTTGAAAAGACGCATCTCGTCGGCAATGTACCGGAAGGGTCCGGCGCAGAGAACGTGGCTGCCTGCCGGGGCAGACAGAATCTGGCGGCGGAGGCAGGCCTTGACCTTGGCGCACAGGACCATGGTGCTGAAAGGCTTGGTGATGTAGTCGTCAGCCCCAATGCCCAGGGCCAGAACCTTGTCTACCTCCGCCTGCCTGCCGCTGAGGACAAAAAGAGGCGTCAGGACATTGTGGGTCCGCAGATGGTTGATGACCTGGAAGCCGTCCATGTCGTCCATAACCAGATCCAGAATGATCAGGGAATAGGCGCAGGATTCTGCCTTCCGGACAGCCTCCAGGCCGCCGGAGGCTTCCTCTGTGTCCATGCCTTCGCTGTTGAGAATCCGGCAGATGATCCGGCGGACCGACGGATCGTCGTCTACTACAAGAATTTTGCTGCGTGCCAAAACAGGCTCCCCCCTTCTTCCTGTCAGATTGAGCTTTATGAGGTTTTTCTGAATTTAATGTGGTATTATGATTGGCATCATAATTGTTAATTTGGGCAGTCATGTTGATGAGACTTTATGGATGTAGCTTCTGACATTCCTAGGAGACACAATCTCATAGCAAACC
>OFFP01000807.1_pt1 | contig 24106 bp, 22 predicted proteins | sample 1521431 | NCBI WGS metagenome assembly OFFP01 (sample SAMEA3504104, study PRJEB24116) | mouse gut metagenome | biome: mouse gut; feature: mouse-associated habitat; material: faeces | place: Denmark | collected 2011
CAGTTTGTAAAATGCTATATTTAAACCTATTAGAAGTATCAGCATAAATATAAATAGTTTTTTTAGACTTTTAATTATAAAAGGGATAAGAAGTGCATATTTCGTTTTGATTACAATTGTTATTATTGCGTAAATTATTACATAAGTAATAAATGGACTTAATATATAAATCACCCTTGTTAACGACCATTGTCTTTTGTTTAAAATAAAAAACAAAACGCCCATAACAGAGGAAGATAAACCTAAGAATGGAAGGAATGAAACAAATTTAATAAAGTTATTAAAATCAGCACTTGAATGCTTTTTTTCATCCATAACGATTTACACCTCCTTTCACATTTCGAGTACTCTCGGAAACTCACAGCCCTTGAAATCACTGCGTTTCCAGAGTTCCCTTATTTTTCTTCACCTCCTCTTTTCAGTGGGGGCTTACATTTTTTATATTTTTATCAAAAAATTCCCAAATTCCTATTGACAAATCTGCCAGTTTGTGCGGCCGCGTTATTCATTGCCAAAAAATGCAATGAATAACGCGGCCCTTTGGTTAAGAAGAACTATCCACTTTTCAACCATACCAAAGGAGGACACATATTATGTTAATTCACTGGCAGTCCCATCAGGAATATCTGGCTTTCCTGCATGAGACAAAAGTACATCTTGACTCTTCCCAACGCATAAGGCTTCATTCTGAATTTGCCGCTGTCCGGGAAAAACTGCGGATTCTTAATCTGGATCCGGTTATGGATGATCTCTCCCAGTTCTATTCCCACACCGGACGGCCCGCTATCAACCAGGTGCAGATCATTCGCTCCCTTATCCTCATGGTGATGCTTGGCTTTACCAGCCTTACCGCCTGGGTTGAAAAACTCAAAGCCGACAGCCTCCTTGCTGTCCTGGCTGGCTTTGCCCCCGCATCCCTCGCCCCGCTGGGTTCTTACTTCGGCCTGATGGACAGGCTCTGGTCTCAGCCAACAGCTTTGCAGAAGACGGGACGCAAAGATCTCTTTCCCGCACACAAGAATAAAAAGCCTTCCAGGAAACCCGGCAAAGGGAAAAAGCTTCCTAATAAGCATTCTGGGATTACCGATACCCTGGCCACTTATGCCCTGGACCATGATTCGTTCCCTTTTCATTATGAAGAACGGCTCCAACAGTTTTTCCGGCTTGCGGCCCTCATCCCTTCCTTACGGGACGGGCTTTTCCCCGCTGACGGCGTTACCCTTTCCGGCGATGGCACCTGTGTCCATTCCCATTCCTCCCCTTACGGGCATAAAGTCTGCAAATGTAGGGAGAATGGAATCCAGCACTGCTCCTGCAGGCGCCATTTCTCTGATCCCGATGCTGACTGGGGCTGGGACAGCGATGAAGAGGTCTTTTATTTCGGCCACACCCTTTACATGCTCTGTTCCCATAATCCGGACATTGGCATTGACCTGCCCCTGCATATCCGTTTCCTGAATGCCAGGCGGCACGACAGTGTAAGCGCCATTGTTTCCCTCCGTGAATTTAAAACGGTCAATCCGGATATCCCCATCCGGGATCTCTGCCTGGATTCCGCACATGACAACTATGCCACCTATGGCCTCTGCCAGGAATGGGACATCCGGCCTTTCATTGACCTGAACACAAACCGCGGCAGGCCGACTTCCATTCCGGACTCCCTCTCGATTGACCAGGATGGCACGCCCCTATGCATGGCTGGCTACCGCATGGTCAACTGGGGATACATCAAACAAAAACATTCCCGGAAATGGCGCTGCCCTTTTGCCTGTGGCAAGGTGGATTCCTGTCCATGTAAAGAAAAATGTTCTCCTTCTGCTTATGGCCGATGCGTCTACACGAAGCCGGAATGGGATATCCGCCTTTATCCCCCCGTCGCGCGGGGCACGGATGAATACCAAAAGATTTACAACAACCGGACTTCCTGCGAAAGGGTAAACAACCGGGTTCTGAATGACTACCATCTCCATGATATGGGAATCCATACCAGAAAACGGTATTCTTTTTTCACCATGGTCATCTGCATCAACATCCATCTGGATGCCCGGCTGAAGAAACGGCAGAAACTGGCTGCATAAATCTGCTTTCCATTTCTATCTGTATTTTTCAAAAACCTGCCATAAGGGAGGTCTTAAAGTCATGCCCTCTATTGATAAACTCCGCCACAATATCAGGCACGCTGTTTCTCTGTCCGCTTTTTCTCCAAATCTGATACACAGAATCCGCTATTTTTTTCTCTGTACAGTTACTTTCCGAGACTACTCATTTCACATCAGAATACCTCTTTATTGACCTGCTCTCCTTTCTTTTTTCTATACTGCCTATTTTCGAAAACATATCTGGTACCTACAAAGATTGTAACAGACTTTTTTTCACTTATATGTGTTTGACCGCAATTGTATATTCCGCAGACCGCAATTCGTTATTTACAGCCCCAAAATCTCCGGCAATCCACCATAAATCTCCCGCAACAGCTCATACCCAATCCCGGCCATCCCATTCATAAATCCCGGCGCATGATATTCCTGAGCAGGAAGCTCCGGTTCTTCCTTCTCCAGCCCCACGATTTTCTCATGAACCGCAGCTTCCGCCTCAGCCATAACACCGCGTCCCGCATATTCCCGCAGTTTCTCCAATATCCGATAATTCCCCATTGTCCCATGGCAGATACACATTCCATCTCTCAGAAAATGCTTCGAAATCATCGGCATTGCCTTTTTGATATCCTTTTCCAATCTCTCGCGTAAATCGGCAGCCTCCTCCGACTCCTGATCTTCCAATAATGCGTCCACCATCAATTTTCTTGACAATGCAATCCCGCCTGCACCATGGCACCATGCCATTTCCTGCTCCCCGCTCTGTCCCTGGCGCATGAATTCCTCGCGCAGATCCTTCCAGTCGTGGAACTTCTCCTCGTACATACTGTCCTCATAATCCAGTGCCCGCAGGCACAGATCATAATATCTCTTTTCTCCCGTGATCCGGTACAGTCTGCACAGCGCGATCATAATTCCGCTGTTTCCATGAGCCATACCGCACAGCGGTGTCTTCTCCGCTCCCCGCCAGCCTGTACCGCATGTCATTTGTTCCGCATGACCGCACAATAAATCTCCCGCTTCTATTGCCGCCTGCAAATATTCCCTGTCTCCGGTGATGCCGTATAATTTCAGCAGAACGAGGATTGCCCCCGCATTTCCCCCTAGAAGGTCATAGCTTTTATCTTCCCGTAGCAGCACCAGTGACTTCTTTGCGTGCAATTCCGCCAAATGCAGATGTTCCTCTTTTTTGTCGATCTCGTACAACAGCAAATATGAGTATACGATAGAAAATTCCCCGTCAAACATCCCGGTTCTTCCTGCATTTTCCGGCGCATCCGCCGACATATTTTCTGATATATCCAGCGTTTCCGTGTACTCTTTCAGCCGCAGGAAAAGCCTGTCCGCAATCTTTTTCTCAAGCTGTAGCTCCGCCTGCCCTTGTGTCTCCTGCCTCTGCTTCCTTGCCCTTTCCAGTGCATATAAATACACAACAATCCCCGCGATCCCTTCATAAAAATAATGCGTGACCCTGCGGATTTTGCTCCGGCATTGTTCCGACAGGTCGATGCTCAAAACCTGCAGCTTTCCTTCTTCGTCTTCATAGACATTCTCCAGGATCAGCCCCGCCAGTTTTTCACAGATGGAAAACAGTCTGTCGGCTGACACTTTCTTTTCTTGATCCGCTTTATGAAGCCCGCTCTTTTTTCGTTCGAAATCCATCCTCTCTTTCCCCAGCTTTCCCGCAATCGTAAGCGACAAATTGATCAGCCGCACCTGTAGTTTTTCATCCCTCCGGCCGATTTTAGAAAGTCTGTTTCGAACCGTCTGTTCGGGAGCATCGATAAAATAGTCCGGAATGCAGATCTGCTGTTCACTCATCAGATCCCTTCCCTTATTATAAAAATAAGGAATATCCCCCCGGAGCATAGATTCCGCTTCGGATTCGACCAGCCGCTGGTCGCGGGTCTTTCCCACGATTCCGATGGTACGCACAAAGATCTCCCGGTCCCCGCCATCTTTCAGCAGATCCGGATAGTAGGAGCTGTTCAGAAGCGCAGCATATTTCATCGTGTCCGAAACCACCTGACGGCTCTCGCAGGTTGCCGCCTGACGCAGCATTTCCTCCTGAAAATCCGGGTTACTTTTTACATAGTGGTATGTTTTTTGGAAACCACTGATCAGGTCATTTTTATATTCTGCGGCTTCTACAGAACGGCCTTTATATTTTATCTTGTTCTGGGTAGGATTCATGATCCCATGCCGGTACTCAATCCGCATTTTGGAGGTATAGGCGTCCCGGATGACCGGGATCTGCAGCCTGCTTTTTCTTCCGCCCTCGCCGCTCAGCGCGCCGACCTCATTTCCGGCCTTTGCGCTGCCCGGAAGGTAGGTCGGAAGGATTCCAGATTTCAGGACGGAATCGAAAACCTCATTGCGGGTTATGCTTTGACTCTGCAGGGGGATCAAGGTTTCCAGATCGATCAAAACCGGATACTCTCCCCTTGCGATCATATTTTCACAATGCAGGTCTCCGGTGCCGAAAAAATAGGTCAAGCAAATCAGAATCCCTGCCCTTTGATAGAATCTCTTTACCTCTTCTTCCGACGCGCATTCCTGAAAACAGATCTTCTCCTCCCAGCCGTAATCCGGACGGCTGATGATTTTGATTCCCATCCTTTCATCCCAAAGGGCACATTCTGAACTTATCCTTTTCAGAAGCTTTTGAAAGTGAAGCTCGTTTTCCAATGAACGGGGCTTGTAGATCAATTGCAGCGTTTCATTCAGGCATACGCACGCGACGCTTTTTCCGTGATTATGTGTGTCTCCGTACATGCAGCGGATTCCGCTAAGCTCAGAGATCGGAGCGCTGCCGGGAAACTGCTCTTCTATCTTCTGCCTGTCACTTTCCAAATGGCTTATGATCTCGCAGAAGTAATCTGCGCATTGTTCCGCCTGTTCCCTCAGCATGCGGAATAAGACCGGATATTGTTCGCATAGCTCATGGATATACGATACGTCACTCAAATATCTGTCAAGGAAGTCCTGATATTCTTCCGCTTCATCCTTTCCCGCAAGCTTCCCCTCCGCTTTCAGGCGATGCATTTCAAGGATCAATGTCCTGACAGAAATCTTCTGAAGGCAGTTTAATGTGTACCGCAGAAAATCCTTTTCCAGATTCGCAGAATGACGGATTGCTCCCTCTTCTTTTTTCATTCTGAATTTTCGTCTTCCTTCCTGCAATGCATATGCGTAAAAAGGTGCAAATACAGGATGATCCGAAATGGGTTCCGGATTCTCTATATTCATGAATATTTCATATTGTTCAGAAACCGTATACGGTATCTCTGACAGATGGAATCTTATCTTTTCATGTTCCTCTGCTAATTGTGTGATCCTGGCTGTTCCGAGAATCCCTTCCCAAAATTGTAATTTTTCGGATTCTATTCGGGGAGCCTGGGCCAAATCTTCTGTGGAATAATTTCTTTCTCTTAGGTAGGCTACTTTTAAATTGATCATTTGTACAATCCTTTTTTCTCTTTTTACGCCTTATAGTGTTTAGCGTTTCTATCATATTTTAAAAATACCATCAAGTCAGAAACTCCTTTAAGCACAACTTAGCGTATAGGAAAGTTCTGTTGATGGTATTTTTATTCTAATTATTTACAATACAATTAATGCAAATCTCAGCAACAGATGATTGTGCATAACTGAATACAGTCTCCAGTTATTGACTGTATTTCAGTTACTGCCTTTTCGTTCTCATATAGTTTATCAATCTCCTGAAATTCTATTTTCAAATCTCCAACGTATTCTTTCATTTTCTGCATGTTCTTTTCCTCTCTTTCTCCAATTTATTTTTTTGTCTTCTATTTTTTCTGATGCTTCTTTCTCCTGTATTTTAAAACTGCTTTGTTCATCAAGAAGCTATAAGATATCCATCCACTACTGCATGGAAGCCACTGCCGTAAACTGATTTTCTGTGTCATCCAATAACAATGTTCCTTGATATTTTTCCAGCGAAGATTTAACACTTTCAAGGCCAATCCCATGAACTTCTTTATCTTTTTTAATAGTTTGATATTTTTGTTTTTTCTTGACAGGCTTCCTTTCCATACTATTCACAAATTTTATTATACATAATGCTCCTGTTGATTTTATTGTAATATTTATTTCCTTTTTTTCTTTTTTCGTATACTCACAGGCCTCGATTGCATTATCAAAAAGATTGGATAATACTACACATAAATCATAATCTGCTAATGGAAACTTCACCATATGATCTACTTCCATATGTACTTCTATACTTTTCTGTTCAGCCTCCAAAAGCTTGGTATTCAAAATTGTATCTACAGTTTTATTCCCTGACCAACTTCTCTGGCTGATTACTTCCAACGGGCTGGATAACTTGCTTCCATACTCGATTGCCTCATCATACTTTTCTTCTTTTAGGTATTTTATCAAAAGATTAATATGATTTTTGAAATCATGCGTAACGTACTCCAACTTCTTCTGTTCATTATATAATTTCTGATAATTTTGTTCCATCAATTTATTTGTTGTATTAATCAGCTGTTCCCTCTCTCTTCGGCTGGCTGATGAATCATAAACGTAAAAAACTATGCAAAGAATAACCCCAAGTGCTACTGTTACATAAAAACTATTTATGTATATCTGATTTATTTCCTCCAAAAACAGCTGTTGGAATAGGAGCACTCCAAGATAACTGATAATATCAACAATGACCAGCACTCTTCTGGTTTGATGTAAATCAGAAAATCTTCTCTTAATTTGTGACATCAAAATGATTACCGCAATGAGCAATATTATTCTCACTGCAAGAAAAATTCCCGATATCTTTAAGTTTTTGCTATAAAGCACTGTCCTCATAGAATAATTCACTTTATCATTATTCATAAGAAGAAAACCCATCGCATAATCTATGTATATAATCAAATGCTTTGTCAATATAGCAATACAGCCCCGCATTAAATTATGTCTTTCTTTCCTGCATTTAAACAGTAGCATCAAAAAGAGATCTGTAGTAATCCATACGCCATTATTATAATAAAGGGTCTGAAGATTTACAGCGTTAAAGAAAGAAATTATTCCGCATATCAATATAAGCAAAATTTTCTGTTTTACTGTACGGCTGTCCGCTCTCTCCGCTATCAATTTATAAGCCAGATATATACAAAGATATAAATTTAACGCTTCAGTTCCAGTCAATAATATGATTTTAACCATAGTCCCCCTCCACGAGATCCACCACTGCTCTCTCAGCCCCTCACGGCCTTCTTATCCGATCTGCCTGCTCCAGTATCTCGTGACCTCCTCCTTCACATGTTTCAGATAAGCTCTGCTTGCAGTCACAACTTCATGATTGGAAAGGGTGATCTCTCTTACATCCATCCCGCTGATATGGAAAATGTTCACAATGATCCCCCGTTCTATAAAAACGAAATCTCCTTCCGGCAGCATTTTGTAGACATCATTGAGGGACAGCCTCTGCTTATATGTCCTATCCTTCGTCACAAATTCCGCGTATTTCCCGTTTTTACTGATCCGGATGATATCCTTAAACCGGAATTTTTCCATCTTATTGACTGTGGTGATCGTGTAGTAATCCGCCTCTGTTTCCTCTGCCGTCCTGCGGAAGAACTTCTCCAGCGCCCGGGGCAGGCGCTCTGCCACTTTGTCTTTCAAAATATACTGGTAGGCGTCGATCTCATAGCTTTCCAGGGCGAATCTGGAATAGGAGGTTACGAAGATAATGCATACGTCCGGAAATCTTTCCCGGATTCCCCGCCCCAGCTCCATCCCGTTGATCCCGGGCATCTGGATATCCAGAACATAGATGTCAAAATACGCGTCCCCGTCGTCCAGCTCATAAATCAGTGTCTCTGCTCGAGAAAACTGCGTACACTCGATTTCTTTTCCGGCCTTTCCGGCAACGGACTGCAAAGCCTCCTGCACGGTCGCCCTGTATTCCTGGCTGTCATCTACAATTGCCGCTTTATATTTCTGCACTCTCATCACCCCATATCTTCAAACTCATAATATTTCTGCCGGTTCACATGGCAAAGATAATTGCCCTCCGGTTCTACTACCAGCTGGTAGATGTCCTCTTGCCGGGGATATTTCCACCGGGAATAGTAAAAATATTCTCCCTGCTCGTGGTTCTTGATTTTTTCCATAATATCTTCAATGACATTTTTCTTTGTGTCGGAATGGTCTCTTGGATTCCATCGTCCAAGTACGGAGCCGATCTTTGATTTGTTCAGTCTCAGCTTCTCGGCGCAGCGCCGCTGAAAGGAGCGGATCTCGTCCTCCGTCAGTCCCGCCGTATGGAAGATCTGCTCAAAAAGCGCCCGGTTGCTCTCATAGGGAAATCCCAATTCAATATACGCTTCTGTTAAAAGAATGGCCTTTGCGAGTATGGCCTGTCTCTGCCTCCCTCCTTCCTGATCCTGTGGTGCCTCTCCCTGCTCCGGCTGATAAAGCTCCATCAGATACCGGATGCTGTGTATGATCACCTCCTTTGGAGAAACTCCGTTCAGCTGCAGGTTTGCCGCCGCAAGCTTGATACTTTCCAGAATTATTTTTTCTTTATCCATTCATAACCTCTTTTCTATTCTGTCTTTCCCGCAGGCTGCATGCAGTGTACCGGCATGAGGTAAGGGGATATAAGGGGGTCTGCCTGTACACTGCATACAGGATAGCATATTTCAGAATGGAAATGGGGGATTGTCCGCGACTTGCCGACTTTTGTCCGTAGTTTGCAAAAAATTTATGGAAAGTTTCCTACCGCTGCCTCAACTTGATGTCAACTTTTTTGATATCAAGATTTCAAACCCGTCTTTTGTAAACCGAAACATGAAATATCGTTACACCTCTCATAATTGCTTTTAGGAAGCCCCCTCATTTAACACAAGATATCTCAACAGCCCGAATAAAAATATGACTGCTATGATCACAAGTCCTATGATCTCACCGTTTTTTCCAGTCACCAATTTCCTTTTTTTCGCGATCATCAAGACTAGAATATTCACAATATTTACTAAAATAAGGATGCCATAGCTCCATACAACAACCTGGTACACATTGTTATAAATCCCAAATAATAGGATAAGAATGATGCATGCAAAGGAAATCACGTTATTGAAAGTCCTGATCCTATGTATCGTCTTTTTCATATGCACACCTCTCAGATCAGATTCATCGCGTCGCTCACATTTTTCACCCCGATCACCTTGATCCCTTTGATATCCTTCACCATATGCATGGATACCTCCGGAATGATGCAGGTCTCAAAGCCCAGCTTCCTTGCTTCCGCCACGCGCTGCTCCGGCATGTTCACGGCGCGGACCTCGCCGCTTAGGCCTACCTCCCCGAACACCAGCAGCTTTTCATCAATGGGCCGGTTCTTGTAGCTGGACACGAGGGCCATCACGATCCCCAGGTCGATGGCCGGCTCGTTCATGCGGATCCCTCCGGCGATATTCACGTAGGCGTCGCAGTTGGACATATGCAGGCCGATCCGTTTTTCCAGGACTGCCATGAGCAGGTTGACCCGGTTGTAGTCGGTTCCGGTGGCGGTCCTTCTGGGCATCCCGAAATTGGTCTGGCAGACCAGCGCCTGGATCTCGATCAGGAGAGGGCGGGTTCCCTCCATGGAGCAGGCCACCACGGAGCCGGAGGCATTCTCGGGACGGCCGCTGAGCATGTATTCCGACGGATTTTCCACTTCGACAAGTCCGTTCTGGCGCATCTCGAATACCCCGATCTCATTGGTGGAGCCGAAACGGTTCTTTACGCCCCGCAGAATGCGGTAGGAGGCATGTCTGTCCCCCTCAAAGTAAAGCACGGCGTCCACCATATGTTCCAGCACCCTGGGCCCTGCCACGGTTCCCTCCTTCGTCACATGTCCCACAATCAGCACCGGCACACCGAGCCCCTTGGCAAGCTGCAGCAAAATGCCGGTGGACTCCCTGACCTGGGACACACTTCCCGGCGCTGCCGAGACATTGTCGCTGTACATGGTCTGAATGGAGTCGATGACCACCGCTTCCGGTTTTCTGTTCCGGATCACTTCCGAGATTTCTTCCAGGTTTGTCTCACACAGCAGAAGCATCCCGGCGGAAAATTCCCCGATTCTGTCTGCCCTCATTTTAATCTGGGCGGGTGATTCCTCCCCCGATATGTATAAAACCGTATGTCCCTGGCCGCAAAGATTATGACACACCTGCAAAAGCAGCGTGGATTTGCCGATTCCGGGATCCCCTCCCACCAGAATAAGGGAGCCCTGCACGATCCCGCCTCCCAGTACCCTGTCCAGCTCTCCCATACCGGTGGACATCCGGTCCTCCTCCCGGACGGTCACTTCCGACAAAACCGCCGGCACCATCCTGGCCCTTCTGTCAGCAGAATGCGAAGCAGAACTGCCCTTTGCCGTCTTGCTGACTGTCTCTTCCACAAAAGTATTCCATTCCCTGCAGCCCGGACACTGTCCCATCCATTTGGACGATTCATGTCCGCAATTCTGACAGAAAAAAACGGTTGCTGTCTTGCCCTTTGCCATGTCCTCTCCCCTTTCCCGGCCCTTCTTTTCCGGTATCCCCAGCGGACTTTCCTATGTAAATCCGGCAGGAAGGTTTCCTTCCCCGCCCTCTGCGCTTCCTGTGCACGAAAAATGCGGGGGAACGGACGGCCCCTCTGAGGTGCCTCTCTCCCCCGCATTCCGGATTTCTTACAGATACATTCACGGATGCGCTGCGATGATTGACTTCCCGGTAAGATACGACTGCCTCATTACCACGCGCAAAGCCTGCATTGCGGTACCAGAGCTTAAATTTCCACCACTTTTACAGGCACCTCGTCGGCCGCCCCCAGTTCCACACTCAGGGACAGCTTCCCTCCGAATCCTGTCTTTATGGCGCCTATGCTGCTGCCATCCACAAATACTTCATAGGCCTTGTCATCCATCAGCCCTATGGTGATCTGGGCGTCTTCGTCGCCTTCCACCACAAACTCTACGCCATCTTCCTTCTCCACAAAATTCAAAACACTGGTACCCGGTACGGATTCATAGAGAAACATTCCGTTTTTTTCCAGCTTGGTGATCTCGCTGTAGGTTTTAACTTTCAGCAGATCCCCCTCATGCTGATAATCTTCCACCTTCGCCTTTTTTGCCAATTTGTGATTGCCAAAACTGATTGCGCCGTCTGCCTCACTGCGGAGCAATTCTTCCACCACTGCCATCTGTGTGCCCTCCTGTCCTTTACGTAACGACTTTGAAGTCTGATTCCTATATCTACAGTATAATATAAATTGCTTCTATTTTCTACCAGTTTTTATTATTTTTTCAGCATCTTTTTCTGACCGGCTTATTCCCTGCCATTGTCCCCGCCGGTCTTTTCTTTTACGCTGAAACAGACTTTCCCGTTTTTGAAGCCCACCGAAACAGAATCCCCGGGCTGGACTTTTTTCAGCAATATCTCCTCTGCAAGGGCATCTTCCACAACGGACTGAATGGCACGCTTCAAAGGTCTGGCGCCCATCTTCGCGTCGGAGTATTTCTCCACCAGATGTTCCTTCAGGGCGCCCGACATGGTCAGGTGAATATCCATCTGGGCCTCGCAGCGTTTATACAGATTGGAGGCCAGAAGGCTTACAATGGCTTTCATATTGTCCTGGGTCAGCTGATGGAATACGATAATATCATCAATTCTGTTGATAAATTCCGGTTTAAAGCTGCGCTTCACCTCTTCCATGACACCCAGTTTCATTCTCTCATAATCCCGCTTCGCATCGCTGACCGCGGCGAAACCCAGATTTTTCGGATCCACAATCCGCTGGGCGCCCGCATTGGAAGTCATGATCAGCACAGTGTTTTTAAAACTCACTTTTCTGCCCTTGGAATCCGTGATATGTCCATCATCCAGAATCTGAAGCAGAATATTAAACACATCGGGATGTGCCTTCTCAATCTCGTCAAACAAAACCACGGAATAGGGATTGCGCCTTACCTTCTCACTGAGCTGGCCGCCTTCGTCAAACCCTACATAACCGGGCGGTGAACCGATCATTTTGGAAACCGAGTGTCCCTCCATATACTCCGACATATCCACACGGATGATGGCATCCTCGGAACCGAACATGGCTTCTGCCAGCGCCTTGGAAAGCTCGGTTTTTCCCACGCCGGTGGGCCCCAGAAACAGAAATGAACCGATGGGACGTCTGGGATCTTTCAGGCCTACCCTTCCCCGGCGCATGGCTTTTGCCACCGCCGTCACGGCTTCTTCCTGGCCAATTACCCTTTTGTGCAGAATCCCTTCCAGCTTCAAAAGCCGCTCGCTCTCTTTCTGCGCCAGCTTCGCCACCGGAATCTTTGTCCACATGGCCACAACTTCCGCGATCTCATTCTCACCAATGGTAAACTTTTTGTCAGCCTCCCTGCTTTCCGCCCGCTTTCTCATGCGCTGGAATTTCTTCGTCAGTTCATCCTGGCTGTGCTTGATCTCCACTGCCTGGGAGAAAGCCTCCATGCGGATGGAACGCTCGATCTGCAGATCCATCTGCTTGATCTGTTCCAGCAGTTCTTTCTGTTTGTCCGGCATATCCACAGCCCGCAGCCTTGCGCTGGCAGCTGCCTCGTCTATCAGGTCGATGGCCTTATCCGGCAGATTTCTGTCATTGATATAGCGGCCGGACAGCCGCACTGCCGCGTCCACTGCCTGGGCCGTGATATTCACTTTGTGATGTTCCTCATACTTTTCCTTGATGCCTTCCAGAATGCGGATGGCCTCCTCTTCCGTTGGCTCCTCCACATTCACCGGCTGGAAACGGCGTTCCAGAGCCGCGTCTTTCTCAATATATTTCCGGTATTCCACTATTGTGGTTGCGCCGATCAGCTGCAGCTCTCCTCTCGCCAGGGAAGGCTTTAAAATATTGGAGGCATCGATGGCCCCCTCCGCGCCGCCTGCCCCGATCAGTGTGTGCAGTTCGTCCAGGAACAGAATCACATTGCCATCCTCCGCCACTTCCCGGATCACCTTCTTGATTCTCTCCTCAAATTCACCGCGGTACTTGCTGCCAGCCACCATGCCGGACAAATCCAGTGTGAGCACTCTCTTGTCCTTCACCGTAAAAGGAACCTTTCCCTCCACGATACGCTGTGCAAGGCCTTCCACAACCGCCGTCTTGCCCACCCCCGGCTCTCCGATAAGGCAGGGATTATTTTTCGTCCTTCTGCTCAGGATCTGGATCAGGCGGCTGATCTCCTCTTCCCTTCCGATCACCGGATCCAGCTTCGCCTCCCTGGCCATGGCGGTGAGATCCTTGCTGTACTGGTTCAGGGCAGACTGTCTGCCTTTGCCCGGAGATTTTCTTCCCAGATCCTCCTTGTACAGATTTCCATCCTGTCCCATGGCCCCCAGAGTATCGGCATAAATTTTCTGCACATTAACTCCCAGGGTGTTGAGAAGACGCACCGCCACATTCTCGCCTTCCCGGATAATGGCCAGCAGAATGTGCTCCGTTCCCGTCTCTTTCTGTCCGAATCTGGCCGCCTGCCTGTGGGCCTCTTCCAGAATCTTCTTTGCCCTGGGGGAATATCCCTCCCTTTCCTTCAAACCCACGCCGCCATCAAAGGCGATCAATTCCTGTATCATGTCCAGAACCTGGGTAAGCTCCACGCCGTTATCTGCCAGGACTCTGTGTGCAACACCCTCCTGTTCCTTTAATAAACCGGCCAGAATATGTTCTGTTCCCACATATCCCTGCTTCAGACGTCCGGCATATCTGGCCGCATGGTGCAATGCCTCCTGTGCCTTCTCCGTAAATTGTGACTGCATACATTTTCCTCTCAATCCATCATTTCTAAATCCAAAACCCGAAACAGTCCCCTGTCTGGTCCAGACCGTTTCGGAAATTTATCGCTGCTATGCATAGCCTTCATAAATTTCTTCTATCAGTTCATGAATCTCTTCTTTGGATACATTCCTGCAGCTGCTCTTTGCCAGAATCACCTTCAGCTCTTTTTTCAGTTCCGCCAAAGCCCTGATTCTGTCCACATCCACGGCAATCACAGCGCCTCTTCTTCGGTCAACCTTCACATATCCTTCCTGCTTCAGGACAGTATATGCCTTATTGACCGTGTGCATATTGATCCCGATGGAATCAGCCAGCTGTCGTACACTGGGAAGGGAATCCCCTTCCCGGAACCGGGCCGTGGCTATCCCCAGGATAATCTGATTACATAACTGCAGGTATAATGCCTCGTCACTGTTGAAATCAATTTCAAGGACCATACACACCTTCCTTTCACGGCGGCAGGGCATATCTTGTGTTTTTCCAGTCTGTTTTCCACTTCGCCGCGCCGCCGGACCCGAATCCGTGATACCGTATAAATCATAAATCAGGTCCGGGGCACTGTCAACCTCAGGGTCAAAAATTTAGAGCATTTTTAGAAATGGATTAAAACAGGGAGTACTCCTGCGGAATATTCCCTGTCTTCAAACCCTTTTTATTCTTCATCCCCGTCGTAATTCAAAAATTCAAAATCAAACTCGTCGTCATCTTCCATAAAATTCCTGGGCTGGCTCTTCTGGGTATTTGTCTGGGCCGGTTTCGCCGGTCTGGCACTCTGGGGCGCTGCCGGACGAGGCTGTTCTGCCCTTCTCTGTCCCTGGGACGCGGGCCTTCCTCCCTGGGGCGCCTCCGTCATTCTGGTCCCCTGGCCGGTTCCGGCGCCTCTTCCACCCTGGGAGCTACCCGCAGGCCTTGCCCCCTGGTTTCCGGCGGGTCTCGCCTGGCCGCTTCCCGCAGGTCTTGCTCCCTGGCTCCCGACGGGTCTCGCCTGGCCGCTTCCCGCAGGCCTTGCTCCCTGGCTTCCGGCCGGTCTCGCCTGGCCGCCCGATGCCGGTCTTCCGCTTCCCTGCCTCGCGGACGGTTTCTCTCCGCCGCCCACTGTCTGCATGGCTCTCCTGCTGCCCTGGCCGCCCGCGTTCTTTTTCTGGAGCACGTCATTCTCCATCTTGTCAAAATACGCGGAATCCATCATATCCCTGACCTTAAACACCAGGAATGCTATGCCGGCAGCGGCGGCAACCAGCAGGAATACAAGGACAATGATAATGATTTTCTGGTTCTTTACGGTCTGCAGGCTATCCTCATACAATTTACCGTTTTTCTCCACACCATCGAACAGCTCGTCTATAGGAAATCCTTTGCCTAGGCTATTGTCCACCAGCAGCCAGACGCCATCCTGGAATGCAGTCTCATACAGTTTCTCTTCCTCGGAAGGTTCAGGCTCGGAAGGTTCTTCCGGAGCAGGGTCGGAAGGCTCTTCCGTCAGCGGTGTCAGTTCCCCTGCCAGGGTAACATAGTCATACCGGATAAAGCCTTTCACCTCTGTTTCCCCTGAGAGAAAACTTACCTGGTACCAGGTTCTTCCATCTGCATCCGTAGCCTGTCCGTTCACCGTCAGCACGGTTTCTGCCGGAACCTCTTCCAGAATCTGGCCTTCCGATGAAGCAGTGTCACGAATTTTTCCGGAATCGCTGGACACGGTTGCGCTGACGGGATTCACCGCCATCACATCCACGGGCGCCGCGCCTTCTCCGGAACCGCCTTCGCCTCCTTCGGTACCTCCTTCAGACGGTGCGGTGCCGCCTTCGGACACTTCCACCAGGTCGGAACGGATATACCCCGTCGTATCACCGCTTTTCACCTGATACCAGGTGTAGCCATCTGATCCCTGTACCTGATTGAGCACTGTCAGCACACTGTCTTTTTCCACTCCACCCACACGTTCACTGCTGGAGCTTGCCTCTTTTCTGATATTTGCCCCTTTGGGAGAGGTCACTTTTACCTGGGACTCCGCATGACTCACGATTGCCATCATGATAAATCCCCAGACAAAGAGCCCCAGCCCCAGTGCCAGTACAGCTGTTTTGTTCTTCCATCCTAACCTATTCGTTTTTCTCATATGGGTTCCTTTCCTTGGTTTCATTCTGTTACTGTTCCCGCATCTCTGCCGCCGGAAGTTCCATGTTCATTTCCACGGCATTCTTTGCCGTCATTTCCACAGCACCCTACCGGGAGCACTGCCCTCTTTCCTTAACCGGACTGCAGGTTTTTCTCTGATCTCCCAGTAACTTAATTCTCCCTTGTAAATCTCTTCTGGCCTTCTTCAGACTTCTGCTCCAGGCCAAAGCCCTGGGTATTCTTATTGAGCAGCTCCCTCTGCTTTGCCTCCAGATTGCGGTGCACCTTCACCTCACAATCCGGGCAATACTGACCTGACCGGATTTGTTTCCCACAGAGTTCACAGCGCATATATACTTTGGATCCCTCCGCGATCTCCAGCCTGCCGTCTTTCAGCAGACGCCGGATGGTGCGCTGGGATACCCCCACTGCTTCCTCAATCTGCGCGGCAGTGGCGCCTTTATGATGCTCAATATACCCTCTTACTTTCCCATAGTCATCAAAATCCACAGCTCCGCATTTCTCACAATGATACTCGCCCACACCTTTGAATACCATCACACCTCCGCATTCTTTGCATACACGGGGAATATTATACATATCCAGTGAGCCCAAAACGCTCATTTCCCTTACACCTCCTGTTCTGTTCTATTTTAATGTGTCTACGAATCCCGTGTTTTTCTCCAGGGTTTTCCGGGCACTTCGTGCTCCTTAAAACCCTGCACTCGGGCTTCTTCGACCACTTGCCAAAATATACTTTTAGGCCTCGTCTATGGCTTTGCCGATGTCGCGGCGCATATATTTATTGGCAAAAGAAACCCACTCCGTCGCCTCATATGCTTTCCTGCGCGCCTCTTTCAGGCTGGCGCCCTTGGCGGTTATCCCCAGCACCCGGCCGCCGTTTGTCAGGATCTGTCCGTCCCGGCCCATACTGCTTCCCGCATGGAAGCAGTAGTAATCCTCTTTTCCGTCAAAGTTCTCCAGGCCCGTAATTTCGTATCCTTTTTTATAAGAAACCGGATATCCGTCCGATGCCAGCACCACACAGACGGCCGCATTGTCTTCAAATTCAAGCCGGATTTTGTCCAGGCCGGAATCAATGCAGGCATCCACCACATCCATGATATCATTTTTCATCCTGCACAACACCACCTGGGTTTCCGGATCCCCGAATCTGGCATTGTACTCCAGCACTTTGGGTCCCTGGTCTGTCAGCATCAGCCCGAAGAAAATAACACCCTTAAATTCCCTGCCCTCAGCGGCCATGGCATCCACAGTGGGCTGGTAAATGTGCTTCTGGCAGAATGCGTCTGTCTCCTCCGTGTAGAAGGGACTGGGCGAAAAGCAGCCCATACCTCCCGTATTGGGTCCCTGGTCCCCATCCCTGGCACGTTTGTGATCCTGGGCAGATGTCATGGTCCGGATGGTTTTCCCATCCACAAAGGCCAGCACGGATACTTCCCTGCCCGTGAGGAATTCCTCCACCACCAGCACGTCCCCTGCGCTGCCGAAATGTTTGTCCAGCATGATCTCCCCGACACCGGCCTTCGCCTCTTCCAGTGTATTGCAGATCAGCACACCCTTGCCCAGGGCCAGCCCGTCAGCCTTCAGCACCACGGGCATCTTCGCGGTTTCCAGATATGCCAGGGCTTTGTCCGGATCGTCAAAAGTCTCATACCCGGCTGTTGGAATACCGTATTTTTTCATCAGATTTTTGGCAAAAGCCTTGCTGCCCTCCAGTATGGCCGCATTTTTCCTGGGGCCGAAAACCCTGAGCCCCTCTCCTTCCAGAACATCCACAAGTCCTGCTGCCAGTGGGTCATCCGGCGCCACAAACACCAGATCCACCTTTTTTTCTTTTGCATATGCCGCAATCCTGTCAAAATCCATGACACTGACAGAGGAATCACACTCCGCAATCTGTGCAATTCCGGCATTGCCCGGCACACAATAAATCCGGTCCACTCTTTTACTCTTTGCCATACTCACCGCGATGGCATGCTCCCGCCCGCCGCCGCCTATGATTAAAACTTTCATGCCGCCACCTCTCTATTGTGTATTTTACCATTGCCGGCAACAGTTCCGGCAACATCTCCCGCAAAGCCGGAAGCTCACTTTCCCTCATTCTGCGCCACCTGTCAGCCCACGTTTCTGACACGATTGTCCGCCACTTCTATCCTGCCGTTTGCGATATCGTCAATGGCTTTGGGAAGCAAAATCCACTCAGCCTGTTCCATCACCCGCCGCTGCAGAACCTCCGGCGTATCATCTTCCTCCACACACACCGCTTTCTGGGCGATGATGGGGCCTTCATCCATGCCCTCGTTTACAAAATGCACGGTTGCCCCCGTGACCCTGACGCCTCTTTCCAGTACCTTTTCATGGACCTTCAGTCCGTAATACCCTACCCCGCAGAAAGAGGGAATCAGGGACGGATGAATATTCACGATCCGATTGCTGAAAAGGGACACCATCCTGGGCGGTATTTTCACCAGAAATCCCGCAAGAACCACCAGATCCGGGCCAAGCTCACACATTTTTTCCGTGAATGCCTCATTAAAGGCTTCCCTGTCGGGAAAGTCCCTGGGCGAAATCACCAGCCCGGGAATATGGTGCGCCGCCGCCCTCTCCAGCGCCTTTGTCCCCCGGTTGTTGCTGATCACTGCCAGCAGCTCCACATTTGTGATGCGGTTCTGGTCCACGGCGTCCAGAATGGCCTGCAGATTGGTGCCTCCCCCCGACACACACACCACTATTTTCAACATATGTCAACTCCCTTTTCTCCTGCCTCGCAGTGTCCTATCCGGAAAGGTACCTCCCCGGCTGCCCGGAGGGCTTCCATGGTCTTTTCCGCGTCTTCCTGCGCCACGGCCAGAACCATGCCCAGTCCCATGTTATAGGTATTGTACATCACATGCTCTTCAACGGATCCTTTTTCCTGGAGAAGCCGGAAAATAGCCGGAACCTCATAGCTGTCCTTCTGCACCACGGCCCGGACTCCCTCCGGCAGCATCCTGGGAATATTCTCGTAAAAGCCGCCTCCTGTAATATGGCTTGCCCCTTTCACGATGACACCCGCATCCTTAACCGCTTTCATCGCTTTTACATATATTTTTGTGGGGGTCAGCAGCACCTCTCCCAAAGTGCCCCCCAGCTCCTCATAATAAGTATCCAGGCTTGTTCTGGTCATTTCAAACACTTTGCGCACCAGGGAAAATCCGTTGGAATGCACACCGGAAGACGCAATACCGATAAGCGTGTCCCCCGCCTGTATATGTTCCCCGGTAATCAGGTCCTTCTGGTCCACAATCCCCACCGCAAAGCCCGCAAGATCGTACTCCTCCTCCGGCATCAGGCCCGGATGCTCCGCTGTCTCGCCTCCCAGCAGGGCCGCCCCCGCCTGCCTGCATCCCTCCGCAACTCCCTTTACAATGGTTGCGATTTTCTCCGGAAAATTCCTGCCGCATGCAATATAATCCAGGAAAAACAGCGGTTCTCCCCCCGCACAGGCCACATCATTCACGCACATGGCCACACAGTCGATTCCGATTGTGTCATGGCGGTCCATAAGAAAGGCCAGCTTCAGCTTGGTACCCACTCCATCCGTGCCGGACAGCAATGTGGGGTTCTCCATGGTTTGAAAGGCCTTCATGGAAAAGGCGCCTGAAAATCCACCGATCCCTCCCAGGACTTCCGCCCGCATGGTCCTTTTTACATGTTCCTTCATCAACTCCACCGACTGATATCCCGCTTCAATGTCTACTCCCGCTTTTCTGTAATCCATCTTTCCTCCTGTCCTTGTATCCGCATCCACATCAATATCATTATGCCGTAACAGTCCGGCCCCTGCCTGAACCGCTAAGTTATGCCATATAATTCCGGTAGCCTTCCCGCTGCAGTCTGGCGTCCTTTGCCTCCACCTGCTCTTTCAGTTTCACGCTGTAATCCTTCAGCCTCTGCAGTAACGCCGGATCCGAAGTGGCCAGAATTTTTGCCGCCAGAATTCCTGCGTTTGCCCCGCCGTTAATGGCCACGGTAGCCACCGGGATTCCCGATGGCATCTGCACTATGGAGTAGAGGGAATCCCTTCCTCCCAGGGAGGAAGTGTGCATGGGAATACCGATCACCGGCATGGGAAAAATTGCCGCGCACATGCCCGGCAGGTGGGCCGCCATGCCCGCCCCCGCAATGATAACCTTAAATCCCTTATCTTCCGCTTTTTTCGCATATTCAAAAAACACGTCCGGCTCCCTGTGGGCGCTGATAATCGCCATCTCGTAGGGAACGCCCAGTTCCTCCAGAATATCTGCTGCCTTTGCCATAACCGGCATATCGGAATCGCTTCCCATCACAATCCCCACCTTTGCCGCGGCGTTTTCCTGTCTCTCCATTTTCCATAGCCTCCTATTCCCAGAGTATGTCCTTTTTAAGTTTAGTTTACTAGAATACACGTTTGTATGCAACCACTATTTTTCAAAAGCTTTGTTCAGTTCCCCGCAGCCCGGCAATACAAATCTTCCATCTACTATGATGGGAACACGGCTTCCGTCTTTTCTCACGGCCGTCAGTTCTCCCAGCTCATCATACGGTATGGTAATGTCCGTATGGCAGTTAAAATAAGCTTCCAGGGGACGGCTGTGGCGCAGTTTTGACACCGCATTGTCCTTTGCAACAACCTCCCTGCCATCCGGATTGTACATCTTCACCTCTTCCGCATGGGAATAACAGGTATCGCCCACCGCAAAATGAGGCCCCATTTTTTCCGCGATCAGCACCGGCAGCTTTGCTTCCACGCCCAGCCGTCTGGCTGCCACATAGGCAGTGGTATTGGTGCCGATGGCAAATTCCCCCATGGGCAGGGTGTCATGCCTGGCCATGATATTTTCGTAGACAAACCGGCGGTTCTCCTCCTCCGACTCAAAATTGTCGCAGGAATACTCCTGCACCATGCCATCCCGGAACGTAATGGCCAGATTCCGGTATTCCAGGCCTGCCAGGAACGCATGGTCCACATGCAGCAGCCCCTCCGTTCCCTCCAGCACAGGGGACGTAAACACTTCCCCCACGGGGATGTTCACATCCGCCACACAATTCTCGAAAATCGTCTCCTTCCCGGGATCCGACAGCTTATAAAGATTGATTTTCAGATCTGTCCGGTTTCCGTTTCTGCCCTTCACCAGACAGTAATCTGCCGTATCCAGGACGTCTATGAGATTCTGCTGCACTTCACGGTAAAGCATATAGTCCAGTGTGTTAATACGTATGGTTTCCTCAAACAGTTCCCGGAATACAGGACCGATCTCCGGAACCGGGAATGCAATGCAGGTAAAGCTTCTCTCCTCCTCCGGAATGTATTCCCTCTGAACCTGCCCCAGCCTGGAACGGTATTCCACCCAGAGCCGGTTTTGTTCCCCGGAAAGCCGGAAAGCCTCCTTCTTTGTTATGGGCGCAAAATCCGCTTCCCCGAAGGTCTCCAGAACGGCCGGTCCCCCGAATCCCCGCGCCTCTTCTTTTCGTTCCTCGTAGGCGGTACGCGTGACCTCCAGTCTGCGGTTCATATAATTCTTGTCCAGAAAAAGCGCCATGTCATCCTTGTGATCATAGTCAAACTGTCTGTTGGCAATGTACCCGTGGAAACCGCCCCGGCCGGATCTTCCGCCGTCAAGCACACTGTTCGTAGTCCGGGAGATCACCGGTTTTAATCCCAGCTTTTCAAAATTTTCAATAACCCGCCGCATCATCCGCTCAAATCCAATGTGGTAGTAGAGCGCTGCCGTACGTTTTTTCGACAAATCCTTTCCGGTTACTTCGAACCCCATGCGGTACCCTTCCGTAAAAGTGTCCGCCATGGCGGCAATGGTTTCTTCCGGAAGCCCCGCAAGAAATTCCGCCATCTCCAGCTCATTCCGGGTGACATATTCCCCGTAGCCGTACAGATATCTCACATCATTCAGATCACTGTCCATGATCATACGGGCCGCAAAACAGTTCCCGGGGCACACCTGCTCCCCTATTCTGCGCCGGGCCGCAATATCCGCGTAATCGCTGACAAACCAGTACAGCTTCTGCCGCACCTCCTCTGCCGAAGGCGGACAGCCTTCTTCCTGTAAAGCATAGACAAACGCCGTATAGACCTCCACAAACAGTTCCATGCGGATCACGGTTTCTTCCAGCTGTCCCTCATAGACAAAGCCGATAAGGCTGCGCAGCTCTGTATACAGGAAGCAGAGAATGGCCCCGTGCTCTTCCCCCAGTTCCTTTACCGCAAACGCAGGATTTCCGTAACTTACTTCATAATGATCCGGCAGAATATCCGCATACAGGGCCCGGTTTCTGGCCTCCAGTTCCTCCGCGGACACCTGGCTGACATTCCTGCTTTCCAGAAACGAAACCGTATCGTCCATCAGCATCAGAAATTCCGCACAAAAAGTAAAATAATCCCCCAGTTTTCCTCCGCAGAAATGCTCTCCGGCTATCTCACGGATTCTGTCCATCACGAGTATGTATCGTTCCTGTAAAATTTCCGTCTCCTTCACCATTGGCTCCCTCCCATGTACAATATCAGTCCGATGCCTCCCAGCGCCGCCACATTCAGCAGAATTCCCACTGCCGGAATGATCCTGTAATAATTTTTATCCGCCATGGTAATAATGCCCAGCACCAGTCCCGTCAGGGAATAGACCAGGGCCAGAACCCCCGTGAAACCATACCCCGGCCTGGCGCTGCCTCCGGCCCGGTACGACAAAAACACCACCGTCCCCAGGGACGCCAGCGAAATGATTCCCAAAATCACTGCCATTATGGCACGGTTGGAATTCTTTTTGTTGGTAAAAATATAACCTTTTCTTTTTCCCATGCGCAACCTAAAGGGGCACTTCCCTCAGGAAATGCCCGCCATCACTCCTCATTCAAAATAATATCTTTGACTTTCCCGCAGTCAGCTTTGCACCGGCGATAATCAGCAGAATTCCTGTCACAACTCCCATCACAAGCGTAATCACGCCTATGGCAATATTCGTTGCCCCCGCCCCTTTCATCACTTTGTATATTTTCTGTTCCATAATTTTGCTCCCTTCCCGTCTTTTCTTCCTAATGCCTCATAAGAACGATTTTCTATCATACGGCATACATTTATTTTCCTATATGCTAAAAACTATACCCCGTATATCTTATAATATTCATCTATGGAAGCTTTCCGTTGGTCATTGATGTACACCTCGCCCTTATAAGGTCTGTTGTAAAGGTGCGCAACCACATCCTCCATGGTGATGATGGACGCAGTCTCAAAACCGTATGTCCCGCGAATTTCGTCAAGGGCGCTTTCCTTTCCGCCGGGCCCCTTCTCCATGCGGTTCAGGGATACCATGAGTCCCCGGATTTCCACCTCTCCCTGGGCCATAAGAATAGGATATGTCTCCTCAATGGACTTGCCGGAAGTAGTCACATCTTCGATCAAAATCACACGGTCTCCCGCATTCAGGGGGCTTCCCAGCAAAATCCCCGTATCTCCGTGGTCCTTGGCCTCCTTGCGGTTGGAGCAGTAACGGACTTCCCTGCCGTACAGTTCGCTGTAGGCAATGGCAGTCGTCACGCTAAGCGGAATCCCTTTGTAAGCCGGCCCGAAAAGAACATCAAAATCATCCCCGAAATTGTCATGGATCGCCCTGGCGTAATATTCTCCCAGCCTTTTCAGCTGCGCTCCGGTCACATATGCCCCCGCGTTCATAAAAAAAGGAGACTTTCTGCCGCTCTTTAACGTAAAATCGCCAAATTTCAGTGCCTTACTGTCAACCATAAACTCGATAAATTCCTGCTTGTACTGTTCCATAGGCCCGCTCTCCCTTTTGTATGCCATTATTTTCCTCTCCTAGTCTATCACATAATACCGTGATTTTCAATTCGTTTTATATACTTTTCACAATTTGTTTCCCCTTGCCTTTTTTCCAAATTCCAACTATAATAAAGGTGGTGAGTAGGATAAATAATCGCGGCCGTGCCCGTGAGGGACAGCCGTCCCCCGCGGTTACGGGTGAGGAAAGTCCGGGCTTCACAGGGCAGGATGCCGGATAACGTCCGGTGGA
>OFFP01000812.1_pt1 | contig 24069 bp, 23 predicted proteins | sample 1521431 | NCBI WGS metagenome assembly OFFP01 (sample SAMEA3504104, study PRJEB24116) | mouse gut metagenome | biome: mouse gut; feature: mouse-associated habitat; material: faeces | place: Denmark | collected 2011
CGCAAAGCCGATCGATATGGCGGTGCTTGCGCAGACGGTGCAGACGGTACTTGAGCAGATATAACATATCAGGATAAAAAACGGGGGTGTCATAAATGACACCCCTGTCTCTTACCCCATCTCTTTCGTGACGATCACATCACTGCCAAGCCCGCACACATCTTCTATTACAACCTGACCGATCTTCACCGGTGCAGTCAGACGTATCCTTCGGATCTCCTGCATGACACGGAAGATTTCTTTCTTCGGAATCGGTTTCGTCAGACGCACACTGCAAAGCGGCAGTTCCCCATTGGAAATAGGAACGGTAGTCGAAATGGTCCGTCTGGGATCTGTCAACTCCTGAACTACATACGCTTCCCCGCGTTTACATTTATTTCCGGAAACCGAAATGGAATCTCCGTTTTGCTTCACCTCTACCTCACACCCATTCGGGCATACAATGCACGTAAAATATCTGTCAGCCTTTTCATTTTTCATCTACGAACACCTCGATTTTCTTCCCTGCCGTCATCTTTTCTGCCGGGACCTCAAATTGGATCATTTCAGCCGGATTTGCTTTTGGGAATGTAGCCGTTTTCAACACTTCTTCACCCTGCCGAACCGTCACACGGCATTGCCTCATTGGTCTTCGCACGCGTAACGACAGTTCAAAATCCTTTGTTCCACTGACCTTCTGCGGGATCACATGTCCGATACATTGGTCCGAACCCACGATAACATTGCAGGCATGTAATCCGCCGTTCCTTAGATACTGTGCAGCGCTCTTTGCAAGACGTTCTGCTTCCTGGGACACAAAATCTACAAGATCATGTACATGCAGTACGTTTCCTGCTGCAAAGATTCCCGGCGCCGACGTCTGATAATTCTCATCCACCACCGCTCCCTTTGTCCTGGCGTCAAGAACCACGCCTGCCTCTAAGGAAAGCTCATTTTCCGGGATAAGCCCCACGGAGAGGATCAACGTATCGCACGAAAACTCCTTTTCCGTTCCAGGCACCGGCTGCAGCTTCTCATTCACCTGTACCACAGTAATCCCTTCCACCCGCGCCCCGCCTTTCACACGCGCCACAGAATGGCTTAAATAAAGCGGTATATCGTAGTCGTTCAGACATTGCTCGATATTGCGAGGAAGACCGCTTGGATACGGCAATATTTCAAACACAGCTTTTACATGTGCTCCCTCCAGTGTCAGACGTCTTGCCATGATCAACCCGATATCTCCGGAACCCATGATCACAATTTCTTTTCCGACCATGGTATTAAACAGGTTGATATAACTCTGTGCGACGCCGGCATTATAGATTCCTGCCGGACGGGAACCCGGAATCGCAAGCGCTCCCCTTGTACGTTCCCTGCATCCCATTGCCAGTATCACCACTTCTGCCTGTATCTGCAGTAATCCGCCGCGAGTTGCCGCTGTCACGATCTTCTGCTCTTTCAGGCTGATCACCGTTGCATTCGTAATATACGGGATCTTTAGTTCCTTCACCTGGTCTATGAACCGCTGGGAGTATTCCGGCCCGCTCAATGTTTCGCCGAAGCGTGTCAGCCCGAACCCGTCATGGATACACTGCCGCAAGATCCCGCCTAATTGTTTCTCACGTTCGATGATCAGGATATCCTCGATCCCCTGCTTTCTAAGCTCCACTGCCGCCGCAAGTCCCGCAGGTCCGCCGCCGATAATTACCACCTCATGCTTCCTCATATGGCTTCACCTCCCCCGTGAACATACACGCGTCCTTTTTATTCAGCACGATCTCTTTCTTATCTTTGCCCAATTCCTCCTGAAGCAAGGATGCGATCCGCGTCTCACAGTATCCTCCCTGGCAGCGTCCCATAGTCGCGCGGGTCCGGTATTTGATCCCGCTGACCGTACTGACTCCCAGGATGTTATGCATTGCCTGCTTAATCTCTGCTTTTGTCACGCATTCACACCGGCAATAGACCTCGCCATAGTCCGCATCCTCCTCGATCAGCCGCCTCTTTCCCTCTTCGCTCTGCGCTCCAAAGCGGATGATCCCTTTACGCTTGGGATCGTATGCCCGATTAACAGCCGGTTTTTCACGTTCCTTAATCTTCTCCGCCACCCTTCTTGCGATCGGCAGCGCGCTGGTAAGTCCCGGCGAATTGATTCCCACAACATTTACCGCGCAGGGAATGCTTTCCTTTGTCTGGATCTGAAAATCCAACTCTTCGTCTGATTCCGGATTCTTCAGAGACGGAAATACACCTGCGTAATTCCGGATATAATACTCCCGCTTCGTATAAGAAAATAATTCTTTCCCCTTCTCTCCAAGATGACGTATCATCCCTTCCGTGGCATCATAGTCGATCCCGGATCCGATATTTTCAATCGTCGGCCCCACAAGGATATTTCCGTCGATCGTCGGCGTCACATGCACGTCAAAGGCGCCGTATTCATTTGGAGTCGGATAGATCGGACGCGACAGTTCACTGCCCACATGCTTGTCCAGGATCAGGTACTCTCCTTTGACACGGTCGGGCTTATATTCCCCAAATCCCAGCATTGCAGAAAACTTATACGCATAGAGCCCGGCGCAGTTCACGATCCAACGCGCCATTAGGATCCCCTGATCTGTCCGGATCTCATAATTTTTCTCTTTATAAGCAAGTCCGGTCACTTCGCTGCCGAACAGATACGTCACCCCATTCATTGCCGCATTTTCCGCCAGCGCGATCGTATAAGTAAATGGACAGAGGATGCCTGCCGACGGAATATAGATCGCATGATCCCCTTTCGCATTTGGTTCTTTCTCTCTTAATTCCTCCCCGGTCAGCATAGTTATCCCGGGAATCTCATTTTCAATGCCTCTTTGATAAAAGGAAACAAGACGCTTCTTCTCTTCCTCTCCGAAAGCGACGATAAATTTCCCGCATCTTCGAAACGGCACGTCCAATTCCTCCGCCACTCGTTCAAACTCTGCATTCCCTTCTTTGCAGCACTCCGTCCTTAGCGTCCCTGCTTTGTGCAGGATCCCCGAATGCAGAAGCCCCGTATTATGTCCACTGACACCGTTGCATACGTCCAGCTCCTTTTCAAGCACACAGATACTCAGCTTATAGCGGGAAAGCTCTCTGGCAACAGCGCTTCCTATCACTCCGCCGCCTATAATGGCGACATCAAACTGCCTACTCATATTCACCCTCTTCTTTCTCATCAAAATGCCCGATCTGTACCGCTCCCATAGGATAAACTGCAACAACCGGCTTCTTATCTTTGAATTTCTCCGTTAACCGCCCAAGGACAGCTTCCCAGTCTCCTAAAACCAAAGGGATCTGCCCTGTATAGAACTGCCCGATATCCACCGCCGACACTCCGTCCGAATAGATCATCGTCTCTATCCCGCCAAGCTCCTGCGGCGGAATATTATCGTCGTGAGGGGAAAATAAGCTCATCCCCGGACCGAACAATGCGTGGAACCCCGCTCCTTCACTTGCCGCAGTCATCGCAATGATCGTACCGTCCCGCCGGATACACCGCTCTTTATGGTGCCCGAGCACGGCAAAGCAGGTTCCGATCTGTGAATATTCCGTATCTTTTGGATACGCTGACAATACGGCAATATCCGCATCGGGAACCAGCTTCGTCCTTAAAAGCTCCTCCGCTCTTTCGCACGCCGCCCTGTGCGCCTTCACAAAATGGCCTGCAAATACATCTGCCGTCTCCATCCGGTCATTCAGCACAACATTACAGATAAAATCCAGACCCACTTTACCGACAATCTCTTCCATGTTCCTGCGCATCGGGTTATCCGGATCGCAGGTACTCGTCTTAAATGACATGCTTTTGCTCTTATCTTCATAGACAAGCGTATGATTACTATGCAGGGTCTCTATCCCGCCGATCCCCGGAATCACTGCCTTCGCACCGCCGGAATATCCCGCAAGCGTATGCGGAACGATGCATCCGACAGCAATTTTCAGTTCAGCCTCCATATAATGCCTGTTGATCTTGATGATCTGCCTGTCGTCCTCTATCGTAACGAGATCCTTTGAAAAAGGCGAGTGGTTCAGCACCGCCACACGGTCTATCACCCATCTTCCGACCTTCATCGCCATCTCCTGCCTGGTCATGGGACGGTGTCCTCCAAGCGCCAGCAAGACCTTGATCTGCGAGTATTCCATGCCTGCTGCCGTCAGTTTCTCTATGATCGGCGGTAACAGCGCTTCTCCTCTTGTCGGTCTTGAGATGTCGTCTATAATAATGCAGGCGCTTCTTCTGCCTGCCGCCAGTTCCTCTAACGTCTTTGTTCCGACCGGATGATCCAGCCTGTCGGCAATCTGCTGTCCTGACAGCGTTTGTGCTTCTTTCATTCTGCATACATGGACTTCCCAGTCATCCGGAAACGATAAGATCCGGACAGACTGTTCGTACCACTGTCCCCACGGTATCTCAATTTTTTGCATAATTCTCCTCCGAAAACCTATTCTCATTTTACGAAAAATAAACCGGCTCCTTCTGCATGGCAGACCGGTATATCCCCTCGACGATCTGAACCGTCATAAAAGCCTGCTCCACTCCCGGATCATAAACCTTTCCTTCCAGCAGCCATTCCATGAAATCCTCATGCTCTGCTTCTGCCGGCGTCATGACATGACCGCGCGGAGTCAGGGAACGGCGCGTCTCATCTAACTTATCCGAAGTTACGCACATCCGCCCTCCTGTTTCATGTATCAAACGAATCCCTTCTGTCTCTCTTAAGACAATGCCTGCGTCCGCACCAAACAGATCGACGCTTGCTTCTAACTCCTTATCCGTGTTGAGCGCATACGCCGTCTCGACCGATAGGGTCATCCCATTTTCCATCATAACAAATCCAAACGCACTGTCTTCTATTGAAATCTCATCCACGTCCCACTCTCCCCAAAGATTTGCCCTGCTTCCCCGTTTCGCGATCTGCCGGTATGTCATACCTGCCGCATAACGAAGGCTTTCACACCCCGACAGCCATAAGGCAAGATCTATGGAATGTGAACCAATGTCGATCAGCGGGCCTCCCCCCTGGATATTCTGATCCAGGCAGGCTCCCCATGTGGGAAGCGCACGCCGCCGCAAAGCGTAGGCTTTCGCATAATAAATATCCGAGATCACACCCTCTTCAAAGAGACGCTTCGCATACCGAGCCTGCTTCGTATAACGATTTTGATATGATATGTGGAGCATCTTTTTATATTTTCGCGAAGCTAAGAGCATACACTTCGCTTCCTCTGACGATACTGCCATCGGCTTTTCGCAGATCACATGCTTTCCGCTCTCTAATGCGGAAACAGCGTACTTTGCATGTGTACTGTTCGGAGTCCCGATGAACACAAGATCAATCATACTGCTGGCAAAAATCTCTTCCACATCCTTTGCAATTACCGTATCTTTCGAACCAAATTCTGTCTTACAATATTCTGCCGCCCGTATATTCCTGTCGTAAAGCATCTTGATATGAATATGGCAATCTGCCTTTGAAATCGGGAGATGCTTTTTCTGTGCAATGGCGCCGCATCCGATAAAGGCGGCGTTTAAAATCTGTTCCATCTCTTTCCCTCCTGAAATTTGATCAGCCTTTCACCGCTCCTGACGTCACCCCTTTGATAATGTAATTCTGGAACAGAGTAAAGATCAGCACCGGCGGAATGATTCCGATGATCGAGGTTGCCGCCATGATATGCCAACGTATGGTCGTATCTGACAGCAGGCTGTATACCGTCAGCGTCAATGGATAATCATTCACATTCGACAGCAGGAACAACGGAATTACAAATTCATTGTAACAATTTACAAACACAAAGATTGCGCCTACGGCAATTCCCGCCCCGCTGATCGGGATGATCACCCTTGTCAGTAATTGAAGATAATTACAGCCGTCAATTGCAGCCGCCTCGTCAAGCTCTTTCGGAAGAGATGCAAAATATCCATAATGGATCGTCACCACAAGCGCCTGGTTGACCGCGGTATAGACGATGATCAGGACAAACGGAGAATCCAGCATTCCCAGCGTATGAAACATCCTGTATAAAGCCGGCAGAATGACGATTCCCGCCATCATCTGTGTGAGCAGCAGCATGAAACGGATGAACCTTCGCAGTTTGAACTGATATCTGCCAAGCGCGAAGGCAGCCGGCACAGAGATCACCGTCGTCAGCACAGTCGCGCTGGCAGCGTAGATAAAACTGTTCAGAAGCTTCGATCTCATCAGCACAAATGCATCCACAAAGTTTTGCCACTCAAAATAATGCGGAAATAACTGGTTCCAACAGATTCGAATACGGCGTCAGTGCAATGATCGCAGCCGTATAGATCGGAAGCAGTGCAAACACACAAAATAAAACAGACAATACAAAGGTGAGTGTCTTCCCCAATATCTTCTTACGTTTCATGATACTTCCTCCCTATCCATAAACCTCCAGTAGAAACAGGTAATGATGACAAGAATCGTAATTGCGATCAGAGACCATGCCGAAGAAGTCCCCATATTCTTCATGCTGAACATTTCCTGATATATACGCATGGAAATGGTCTTTGTCGCGTCAACCGGCCCGCCTCCTGTCATGCCGTATATAATATCAAATACAAGGAACGTCCATACTGTTAAAACGGTCAATGTACTTGAGGTGATCGTCTTCAGATTCGGAAGTGTTATATGAAAAAAGCACTGAACGGTTCCCGCACCGTCCACACGCGCCGCCTCATACTCGTCTGCCGGTATGGTCGTAAGCGCCGAATAATAATTCATAAATGCAAACGGCGCCGCCCTCCAGATACGTGCAAGGATTACGGATGCCAGCGCATTTTCAAAGCTTAAGAAACTGATAGATTCTTCTATCACCCCCAATTTCTTCAGCAGGACATTCACTACGCCGAAGTCCGGGTTATAGACAAAGCGCCAGCATGAGGCGACTATGATCAGGGGGATCGCATAAGGCAGCAGATTGACCGCTACAACAGCCTTTTTCCCTCTGAACCCCTGGTTGCACAGCAGCGCCAGGGCAAGCCCCAACACCATTGCCGGGATCACAGAACCGAATGTCCAGATCAAAGTGGTAAGAACTGTCTTAGGAATATCTGCCTTTATGATCGAAAAATTCTTCAACCCGACAAACGTCCCGGCGCTGGCTCCTGTGTATCCGCGAAAAGCACTTATGCAAACGTTCAGCAAAGGGTAAGCATACACAAAAGTTAACAGCACCAACAGCGGCGCAAGCGAAAAAATCAGTCTTTTTCTTTGTATCGCTTTCAAAATATCACCTCCAAATTTAATCATTGAAAAGTGAGGATACCCGCATCCGCTGCTGCCGCATGGGGCATCCTCATCCGTCTTATGGATTCTGCGATGGTTCTTTATTGATTACGGCTCGTCACATTTTCCACGCTTGCGACCGCTTCTTTCATCGCATCTTCCGCAGAAACCTGTCCCAGGATCAGCCTCTGCCATACTTCCTCCAGCGCCGTATAATATGCTCCGGGAGTCGCGCTGTTCTTTCCGATCATTCCATATAATGTCCAACTCTGCGCCTCATCATAGAAAACCTTCCAGTAATCATATTGGAACGCCTCATTATCAAACTCCGATTCATAGAGAGGCGCGGAACCATAGGCAAGATGATGTGCCGTCAATTGCTCCGGGTTCATCAAAAACTCGATCAGCTTCGCGGAAGCCTCCGCCGTTGATCCACGTGTCGCGATCCATCCATTCGTACCTGCCCAGGTAATCTTCTTTCCATTTTTGGCGATCGGAACATTTACAACTCCAATGGAGCTGCTGTCAAGATCTGCGCCAAAAGCCTCCGTAAATGTATTCACTGCCCAGGGACCGTCGATCAGCATTCCCATCTCGCCGTCCCGGATCAGAGGACGTAATTCCCCACGCCCATACTCCGTTGGAGACGTCTGGAAATAAGGGGCGAGGCTCTCTACATATTCCAATGCCTGCAACCCTTCTTCCGTATCAAATAGCGGCATACTCTCCGGATCAAGTATCGCCTGATCTGAAGCCTGGTTTATAAACAGCCCCACAAACTCTTCCAATACCTCGGATCCGGTGATCGCCGGACATCCAATGCCAGGCTTGCCAGTTTTTTCATAGATTGTCTTCGCGGCTTTCAGCATCTCATCCCAGTCAGCCGGCGGTGAATCCGGGTCCAGTCCCGCTTCCCGGAACACATCCTTATTGTAATATAAGACAAATGTATCTACAGAACTTGGAATATACCGGATCCCCTCCAGATCTCCCACCTCTACCAGATCCCATACACTGTCTGAAATCCGCTCTACGATCTCATCGCCAAGATATGGTTCCAGATCGATCAGCTTCGGATTTGCAGAGGAATCATGTAATTTATTGTCCCACCAGAAGATAACGTCCGGCTGTGTGTCTGCCTCAAAATATGTCGGATATGTCTGGATCCATCCCGCCCACGACTCATACATGATCTCAACTTCAATATCCGGATTGTCTTTCTCGAAGGCTTCTACCGCAGGTTCCATAAATGATGCAACCTTTTCTTCATCTCCCGGACGAAGTATCGTAATCTTAGTCTTCCCGCTCTGACCGGCATCTGGCTCTGTATCTTTTGAATCCTCGCTGCCGCTACCGCCCGAACATGCCGTCAGCATCCCTAACATTGTGATACACAATAATATACTCATCATTTTCTTTATCTTCATAACCGAACTCCTCCTTTAACCCGGCATACACAAACGTAAGTTATCTAAGCAAGATACCCATATTCTTTCAGCGTATCTTTCAGCCGCTTCATCGTCTCATCCGGCAGTTCAGATAAAACCGGCTTCCTGCAATAACCCGCGTCAACGCCGCGCAGCTTTAGTCCTTCCTTGATGATCTGAAGCCAGAGAACATCTCCGTTAGAATCTGCCTCTGAGAAAAGATGCAGATATGGACGGATCTTCTTTGTATGCGCCTCCATTGCCTCTTCCACTTTCTTTGCTTTTGCCAGATGATAGACCTCGCTGTTCTCCTTCGGGAACAGATTGCCTGTACCGCAGACCCATCCGTCGCTCCAACAGCTTAGCGTCTCCACCGGACAGACATCATATCCATAGAAGATCCCAAAGTTATCGTCTGTCAGATGACGCAGGTTCTGCTGACGGAAGACGTCTGCCTGACGCTCTTTCACTGCGTCGATACAGCCCTCGTTATACAGCTTCGCCATAAACTTATCGCTCATCAGGCATGTAGAATAATACGGATTATGGTACAGCATGACAGGAATCTCGATCGCATCATGGATCGTCTTATAGTGGACAAATAATTCCTTCTCATTTGGAGCCATATACCAGGGCGTAACCGCCATGATCCCGTCTGCCCCGTCTGCTTCCGCCGCTTGGGACATCTTGACAACATCGCAGGTACGGTATGCCCCGGTAGAAGCGACTACCTTAATCCCGTTATCGTGCCCTGCCTCGATAAACGCTTTATTAACCGCGATCTGCTCATCCATTTCCAACGCCGTGATCTCGCCGGTGCTTCCTGATGGAATGATTCCGGTAACGCCATTTTCTGCAAGGAACTTCGCAAGTTCTTTGATAGCGCTAAAATTAACAGACTCGTCTTTGTTAAATGGTGTGATTACCGGAATATATATTCCGTTCAGTTTTTCTTGTCTCATTTCTTTCTCTCCTTCTTTACTTTTGACGTTGTTTATAGTTTTCGAAATAATTATTCCGATTTCAAATTATCATATAACGCAATAAAATACAATAGAAAAGTATAATATTTACTATTTTTGTATATTCTGCACAAAATTCGACATTATCTTTTGTATTACTCACCTATCTGATTGACAAAAAATAGAGAACATAATATAATATCCCTAGAATACTATCATTTTTTCAAAATGTATATTCCGAATCGAAACACCAGAAAGAAGGATAACCATGGAAAAACAGAATTCAAAAGAGGTTGAGACAATCAAGATGGTGGAACGCGCACTACATGTATTAGATCTGCTAAGAACCTCCAGATGCCGTCTTGGTGTAAATGATATTGCAAAAAAATGCGAACTGACTCCTTCAACTGCTTTTCGCATCCTAAAAACTCTAGAAAAGTCGGGTTGGGTATTCCAGTTAACTGACGATCGCTATATTACCGGCCAGAAGATCAGCTTTGTCACAGAAAAGACAAATCTATATCTTGCCCTGCAGGATATTTCGAATTTTATTATGCAGCAATTCACCCAAAAATATGACAAAGCAATGAATCTAATGGTGCGCGAGGGCACTCACGTCGTCATCTTACAGCAGTCCCGCACGAACAGTTTCGTCGACTATGTACCGCCTCTGCACTCAAAACTGCCGATCTACGCCTGTTCAGGCGGAAAAGTGATCCTTTCCGACCTGCCGATCAGCCACGCAGAACAGATCATAGAAGCCTGCGAGCTTAGGCCTCTGACGAGCCGCACGATCACGAATCCTGAGGAATTTTGGAAGGAATTAAGATTGACCGCCAAACGTGGATATGCATTTGACGACAGAGAATCTACCGAGAACGGAAGCTGCATTGCGGTTCCTGTCCGCGATCCGGAAGGAAATGTTATTGCCGCACTTTCGTTCAGCGGATTTATCAGTTTAGAAAATGTAGAAGAGCTCATCCAATATCTTCCCCCGCTAAAAGAGGCGGCAGAGAAGATATCGAAGAATCTCTATGTAGTTGGAAATGATTTTCTTCCCTTGGGAAGCAGCGTATAGCTTTTGTCGGAAAATCTGCTATTTTACATCAGTCTCTTTCTGCGTATCGCAGAGAAACGGATTCCTCCGGACCGCCGCAAGCAGTTCTGCCGTCATCACGCACCATATCATGGGTTCACACATGATAACCGCCATATAGTGCAGTTTCGGGATCAAGATCATCGTAAAGATGATCTTGCCGATCAGTTCGATCACACTTGACAAGACTGACAGGCGCTTCTCCCCGATCGCCAACAGCGCCGTCCGGCTGGTGTAGAGTACTCCCAGCACAGAGTAAAACGGCATCACCACCCGCAGATACAGCGTACCATTTCGCAGAACCAGCTGTTCGTCGGAATCTGAGATCCACCGGATCATGCCCGGCGCAATATCCCAGACCAGAACCGTTATGATAACTGCCATCACGATCGAATACAGGTACGCGTACTTTACTGCTTTACGTATCCGTTCCGGCTTATGCGCCCCATAATTCTGCGAGACGAATGTATTGATCGTCTGTGTCATCGCGACAAACGGGATCATACAGAACTGATACAGTCTCCTTGCTGCAGTATGCGCCGCAATATACAGATAGCCAAGTCCGTTGATCCCTGACTGGAGAATCACGCTTCCCGCCGAGACCAGACAGCTCATAACTCCCATGGACAAGCCCTGTGCTGTCATCTCTTTATAGAGCGAGGGATTCACCTTAAAATTCTCTCTTTCCGGTATCAGCATCGGCGCCGCCTTTGCTATATAGATCAGACAGAGCACGACCGAGATCCCCTGCGCGATCACCGTCGCCTCAGCCGCGCCTCCAAGGCCTCTTCTCAACATTGCGATGAATACGTAGTCAAGCAGTATATTCACAAGAGATGAAATGACCAGAAACACCAGAGGCATGACGCTGTTTCCCACCGCCCGGAGTATTCCTGCGCACAGATTATACGCAAACATCACCACCGTGAATACGGTGATGATCGAAATATAGCGATAAGCCTCTCCTATGATCTCAGACGGCGTGTGCAGCAGACGAAGCAGCGGCATCATGATGATCTGTGCCAGAATGGTCAGCACGACCACAACCGCGGATCCGATCACAATGGACGCCGCAACAGAATTCTTCAGCATCCGTCTGTCATCGGCTCCGTAACACCTTGCCGTTATGATGGATAAACCATTGCCGAATCCCAGTGCAAATCCGATCAACAGATCATAGACTGGCACGACAGCGCCGATTGCCGCCAGAGAAGTTTCTCCCAAGGTATGCCCGACGATCAGAGTATCCACCGTATTATACAACTGCTGAAACAGTACCGAGAATAGAATCGGGACCGTAAAGCGCAGCATCGGCAAAAAGATCTTTCCATTCAAAAAGTCCGTTCCCGGCGCGCGGCTTTCTGCTTTCAATATGATTGCTTTTTGTGCCATTAACGCATATCCTTCTTTCATCAGACGTTATACTTCGTCTTAATATTGATATCCGTATACTGGAATTCTTCTTCTACCTTCTTCCCCTTCTGCAGGAGATCCGCCAGGATCAGCGGCGGCTGATACCCCTGTACATAAGCCTCCTGATCAATGAGAAAGTCCGCCACATCATCCGCAAGCGCTTTCCGGTTATTCGGCGTCAGGTCATAGATCACGGTAAAGGGACGCCGCTCAAGCTTCAGCTTCTCATAGGCTCTCGCGATCCCCTCCTGCCCTCCTGATGCCGCAAAGATCCCGTTGATCCCCGGCACATTCAGAAGTGTATTCACAACGATCCGCTCCACCTCATCCCGGTCGTCAAAGCTCCCCTGTACGCCCGCAAGTTCAAGATCCGGAAAGGAATTCTTAAGTTCCTCCACGAAGCCGTCCACCCTTTCATTATTCACATGATTGCTGAAAAATCCCGTGATCACAAGGATCTTTCCCGTCCCTCCGGTCAGCATCCCCAGAAGCCCCGCCGCAGTACGTCCGCTCTTACGGTTATCCATCCCCACATAACAGCTCCGCTTCGTCCCCACGATATCCGAATTAAAGGTCACGACCGGTATCTTCTTTTCCTCGATCAGCCAGTTCAGCTTCATGCGGATACTCTCACAGTCTACCGGCATCACCGCTATGCCATGGATCCCCTCCTTCACCAGTGCGTCAATGGCGACAAGCTGTTCCTCCTCGTCCACGGAAAGCCCCTCTCTTACCAGAAGTTCAATTCCCTTTTCCTCAAGCTCCTTTGCCGCCTGTCTGATCCCGCGGTTCACCTCCAGCATGAAAGAAGACCTGGCAAGCTGTGTGACAACGCCGATCCGGATCTGCCCCTTCTGAGCGGCAGACCTTTTTCTGTTCTTAGAGACATATCCCATCTCCTCTGCGATCTGTTTGATCCGATCTGCCACCTCCGGATTAATACGTCCGCGGTTATTCAGCGCCCTGTCCACGGTTCCTCTGGATACGCCCGCAGCTTCCGCGATCTGCTGTATTGTTACTGCCATGACTGTTTCTCCTTACTCTTAACACTTTATAGAATCACATTTATATTATCGTACCACAAAACGAAAAAGCACGCAATATTCTGCGTGCTTTTATTCTACAAAACCATTGGTAACCTCAGATTGCGCACATGCAAAGCAAGGTTGGTAGCTTTCTTTTACAAAGCGTAGTATAATCGAATCAAATGTGCATGTAAGCATCCCCGCTTGGCTCGTTGCTCGCGGGAATAAATCCACATCAGACAGGAGGTAACATACTATGAGTTTTGGAGATAATCTCCGTACAATCAGAAAACAGAAAAATATATCACAGGAAGACCTGGCAAGCCGGCTGAACGTCAGCCGCCAGGCAGTTTCAAAATGGGAACAGAACAGCGGATACCCTGAGATGGAAAAATTAATCCAGCTCTCCGCTATATTAGAGGTCTCTCTGGACTATCTTGTTCTGGGACAGAAAATAGAGGAAAATAACGACGGCAGAACCATAACCTCATCCGGACGGATCCTGATAAAAAGCCAGGATGGGAAGCAACTCGCCAATTGTCATAAGGTACTGTCCTTTCGCATATCCCCCTTTAAAAAATCAACTGATAGACCAGATCCTACATGCCATCGAAGACGGCGCCGTCTCCTATAAGTTGAAATATGCCGTCCCGGAACCGAAGCTGTCCCTGGGCAAGAAGCTTACGAATCTTCTGAAGCTTGAGTAAAAATGAAGGAACCTGAACAAAGAAATTGACCGGATCTCCATATACGGATATAATAAGAGAAAATCACGACGGAGGTATCAAGAATGGGAAACTATCTGAATCCCGGCAACAGCGGGTTTGAAGCGATCCGAAGAGGACCGTATGTAGACAAGACCGGTCTGATCAGCCTGATCAACCGCACCATCGGTACAAAGCAGAATCTGACCTGTATCAGCAGGCCCCGGCGTTTCGGCAAATCCTTCGCCGCACAGATGCTCTGCGCCTATTACGACAAAACCTGTGATTCATCCGCATTATTTGATGACCTCACCATTGCCAAAGATCCGCATTATACCAGACATCTGAATCAATACGACGTCATTTACCTGGATATGACCGGTGTGATCGGCGAAGCTTCCACAGCAGACATCATCCCTTACATTAAGCGAAATATTATCCGTGAACTGACAATGGCTTATCCTGAATTAGAAGCACAGGAAAGCTTCACGTCCACACTGATTCATGCCGTCGCACTCACCGGGAACCGTTTCGTCATGATCATCGACGAATGGGACGCGCCCATCCGGGAATTCAAAAATAATCCTCTGGCAAAGCAGAATTACCTTGAATTCCTGCGAATGCTGTTCAAAAACAGCGGGGCTACCTCCCAGATCTTTGCGGCAGCATATATGACCGGAATCCTGCCGATCAGAAAAGACGGCTCTCAGTCCGCCATTTCTGATTTCCGGGAATTCTCCATCCTTGATCCCGGAGAATACGCTATATTTACAGGTTTTACAGAAGATGAAGTCCACACCTTATGCGATACCTATCACATGGAGTTTGAGAATGCCAAGAGATGGTATGACGGATACTCCTTTGATACCGTGCATTCTGTATACAACCCTTATTCTATCATGAGCGCCATGCTGACCGGCAAATTCAAATCCTACTGGAAGAAGACGTCCGTTTCCGAGGCTCTTCTCACCTATATAGATATGGACGAGGACGGACTGCAAGATGAGATCGCCAGACTGATCAGCGGAGAAGAGATTGAAATTGACACGGAAGGATTTGAAAATGACTTTGAAACCTTTAAAAGCAAAGACGATGTGTTAACGCTTATGATCCACCTTGGATATCTGGCGTACACCGAAGAAGAACACGGAAGCGGGACTGTCCGGATACCCAATATGGAGGTTCGTCTCGAATTCAACAAGATACTCCGAAAAGGCACACATACAGAACTGCTCCGCCTGATCCGCGAATCCGACCTTCTCCTTGAACAGACACTGCAAGGAGATTCTGAAGCTGTCGCACAGGCAGTCGCACGGATACATGACTCTAATTGTGCACCGCAATTCTATAATAATGAACAGGCATTACGGGCAACGGTCAGATACGCATATATCACATGCATCGACCAATACAGTAAGATTGAAGAACTTCCGTCCGGGCACGGATATGCAGACATCGTATATATTCCCCAAAAGCGCTCTTCATTGCCGGCAATGATCATTGAATTAAAATGGAACAAAACAGCTGATGGGGCTATCGCCCAGATCAAGGACCGGAACTACCCTGCCGTACTTCAGGATCTCAGCACTGAACTGCTGTTAGTGGGCTTGAATTACGATGAAAAGACGAAACTGCACTCCTGCGTTATCGAAGAATTCTAATAAATACCGTTTGAAAAAGAGGCAAATGAAACATACAAATATAAGACAGAAAAAAGCAAGAAAAGACGAGAAATCCACCGCCCACAATGCTATACTGTACTCGAACGTTCAAACTACGATCGGAGGCTTATAAGCATGGAATGGATGACGATCATCAAAGAAGCTGTTGACTACATGGAAGCGCATATCACGGAACGCATCACTATAGATGACGTGGCAGGGCATGTCCATATCTCACCGTTTTATTTCCACAAAGGATTCCATATGCTGTGTGGATACTCCCTCATGGAATATGTCAGAAACCGCAGGCTGTCACTTGCAGGCAGGGAGTTGATCTCCGGTGATCTGACGGTCACGGAGCTTGCAATGAAGTACGGTTATGATTCTCCCGACAGCTTCTCGAAAGCATTCACACGGTTTCACGGCTTCACACCTTCGGCAGTGCGCAGAGAGAATGCCCTGCTCAAGATTTTCGCGCCGCTGAAGCTTACTATATCATTGAAAGGTGGTTATCTTATGGATTACAGAATTACAAAAAAAGAGAGCTTTACCGTTCTCTGTTCTTCAAGAAAATTTACATATGAACAGGCAAAAGAAAGTATCCCTGCATTCTGGCAGGAGCACCAGGCTTCCGGGAACGGACAGTATGTCTGCGGAATGTTCGGAATCAACATAGATCCCAGGATGGGAAATGAAACCTTCGAATATCTGATCGCGGACGTCTATCATCCTGCCGCAGATATTCCGGAAGGGCTTGAGACCAGAACGATTCCTGCATTTACCTGGGCAGTCTTCCCATGCAGGGGCGCGCTGCCGGATTCCATGCAGGACGTAAATGTCAATATCTTCTCCGAATGGCTTCCTGCCTTAATGGATTACGAGTTCGCGGCAGGATATTGTGTTGAGATGTACGATTCCCCCGATAAATACCCGAACGGCGTACAGGATGATAACTATTATGCGGAGATATGGATCCCGGTAAAGAAGAAGTAACAAATAGTACAGCATTGCGTAATTAACAGTGAATTCTGCACTCGCTATCTGTGCCAGATGCACGTCTGACACAGATAGCAAGCACATTATCCACCATTATTTATGCAATGCTTTACTAGTCCACAATATCAGGCTCTGGCAGGAGCACAAACATCGCATCATTTATAAATCTCATCTCCGACTCCGGGTCTCTCTCGCCAGTTCCTTCATCTCAACAGCGCTTTGCACTACCGTATCGGTAATCTTCGCACCTCCAAGGATCCTTGCAAGCTCCCTGACAGACGCATCATCGTCAAGCTTTCGGATATCCGTCCTGGTATCTCCGTTCTTCACAGCCTTCTCGATCAGATAATGATGGGCTGCCATTGCGGCGATCTGCGCCAGATGCGTGATGCAGATCACCTGGTGGTTATTTCCGATCACCGCCATCTTCTCCGACACCTTCTGCGCCGTCCTTCCGCTGATCCCCACATCAATCTCATCAAAAATCAGTGTCTCAATGTCGTCCCTACTAGCCATGACCGTCTTAATGGCGAGCATGATCCTGGATAATTCACCGCCTGATGCAACACTGGCAAGGGATTTCAGCGGCTGTCCGGGATTCAGGGAGATCATAAACTCCACATCGTCTATCCCTTCCGCCGTATAATCCCTGGCTGTCTCAAACCGGATCTCGAACTGTACATTCTCAAAATTCAGGTCTTTGAGCCCATCCTCAATGGCTTTCTCAAGGATCTTCGCCTGCTTTTGCCGAAGGGATGACAGTTTCTGTGCCTGCTTCTTTAGCTGCGCTTCCGATTCTGCCGCTCTTTGCTGAAGTTCTTCTATGTACTGGTCATAGTCATTCAGGGCTTCCAGGCGCTTCTCTTGTCCGGAACAATATTCCAGGATCTCCTGGATCGTATTTCCGTACTTCGTCTTCAGACGATTGATCTCATTCAGACGGCTCTCCGTATCGTGGAATTCTTCGTCCGAGAACTCACATTCCTCTGCATAATCCGCCAACTCCCGGTTAAAGTCATTCAGGAGGCTGTCAATCTCGACCAACTGGTCATACAACCCCGACGCTTTCTCATCATATTCCGCGATCTCAGAGATCGCCCGGATCGCCCGGCTTAATTCCTCGCTCGCATTCTCATTTCCTTCACTGGTATAGAGATACGCCTCGCTTACACATTCGGCGATCCTCTTGCTGTTCGCCATTCGGCGGAAGAGTTCCTCCAGATCCTCATCCTCTCCCGGCTGCAGGCAGGCACTGCGGATCTCTTCCACCTCAAACTGCAGGAAAGAGATCTCCTTCGCCCGCTGAGACACATCCGTTACATTCTCTTTTAATTCTTTTTCACACGCCTTATAAATTCTGTATGCTTCTGAGACCTTCTGCTTTACGGCGCCTGCCTTCTCTCTTGCAAATGTATCGACGATGCCCAGATGGTTCTTCTTATACAGTAACGACTGGTGTTCGTGCTGGCCATGGATATCGATCAGTACAGAAGCCGCCTCCTTAAGAAGGGCGATCTGCACCGTCTCGCCGTTGATCCTGCTGACGCTCCTTTTCTCCATTAACCGGCGGCTCAATACTACGGTCCCTTCCTCCGGATAGATATCAAGTTCTTTCAACCGTCGGATCTGCCGTTCATTCTCTATCTGAAATGTCAGTTCCACAAGTCCATATTCCGCACCCTGCCTTAAGATATCCTTCGTATATCTTCCTCCGAGAGCAAGATTAACGGAACCCAGGATGATCGACTTCCCCGCTCCGGTCTCACCGGTCAGGATATTAAGTCCGTCTCCGAATTCCACCTCGATCTCATCGATCAATGCCAGATTCTTCACATGTAAATTCTGTAACATTCTACCTCCTACAGCAATTCTGCTTCAACCCATTCTGTCTGCAGCACATTCCTGTCTACAATACAATTTTCCCAATCTTGTCCATCACTTTTGCAGTATCTTCTACACTCCGGATCGCACACATGATCGTATCATCGCCGGCAATACTTCCCACTACTTCCTTCCACTTCATGGCGTCGATCGCAGCGCACACAGCCATCGCCATCCCGGACACGGTCTTGATGACCAGGATATTCTGCGCCATGTCCATCGACACATACCCATCCTTCAAGACACGGATATACTTCTCGCTCATGCCGCTCTCATCCCCCGGATGCAGGGCGTAACGCTGCTTTCCATTCTCATCAGGGATCTTCGTAAGCTTCAGATCCCTGATATCCCTGGATACCGTCGCCTGCGTCACCCGGAATCCTTCCTGATTCAGTTGTTCTGCCAGTTCTTCCTGTGTCTCTATGTGATTCTTCCTGATCAGCTCAATGATCTTCGCATGCCTGTTTCCCTTCATGTTGTTACTTTCCTTTCATCTTTCTGCGCAGGGTCTCTAAGAAACTGACCTTGCTCAACTTCATAAATATGGTGGACGCTTCTGACTTCTTCACCGTTACTCTGTCCCCTGTCCGCAAAGTGACCGTATCCGCACCGTCAAAAGTAACATAGACCTCTTCCCGCGATCCATTTCTTCCCAGTCCAATCTCTATCTCTATCTCATCTTCAGATGAAAGAACAATACTCCTTGAATTCAATGCATGGGAACAGATCGGCGTAACTACGATCAGAGACGCCGTCGGCTCCACGATCGGCCCTCCTGCCGACAGATTATACGCCGTCGATCCCGTAGGCGTAGACAGGACTACTCCGTCCGCCTCATAATCATTCAGGAGTTCCCCATTGACATATAACCGAAAATGTATGATATGCAGCTCGCCTTTTCTGGACACAACGATGTCGTTAAGAGATACGTCCGCCTTCCCGTCCCGGAAGATTCCTTTCAGCATCATCCGCTTCTCCAGCACAAAGTCACCTTCCAGTATCTGCGAAACCGCCTCTTCAATATGCCCCACTTCTACTTCTGTAAGATAACCGAGGGTTCCCATGTTGATACCCAGGATCGGAATATCCTTTCCCCAGAACAATCTTGCCACTTCGATCAGGCTGCCGTCTCCCCCGATCACGATCACACAGTCGAATTCTTCCGGCACAAATTCACGGATGATCTTCTTATGTTCATCTTTCTTACATAAGATGCATTCCTTCCCCGCCGCACTAAGGAGCTCTGACACCTGCCTGGTAACCGTATATTCCGTGTCCTTCCCGTCGTTTGTAACAATCAAAAATCTATTCATATCCCATTCGTTCCTTTTAATTTTTTGCCAGAGTACCGAATGCCTGTTCCACCGTTTCCCGGATGTCTATGTCCCCGTTTATCCCGCCTCTTTCACTGCATTTTTCCAGGTGGACAAGATACTCGATATTCCCTTCCGGTCCCCTGATCGGCGAAAATTCCAGATCCAGCACCGCAAACCCTGCTGAAACCGCATATCCTGTCACAGCTTCGATCACTTCGATATGTGTGCTTTTCTCCCGTACCACACCTTTCTTTCCAACCTTCTCTCTGCCTGCCTCAAACTGCGGCTTGATCAAGGCGACGACCTCGCCTCGTTCCCTCAGATAACCGTGTATCGCTGGAAGCACCTTAGAAAGAGAGATGAAAGAAACATCAACAGAAGAGAAATCCACAGGCTCCCCGATATCTTCCGGCGTTACATACCTGATATTCGTCTTCTCCATACAGACCACTCTCTCGTCCTGCCTGAGCTTCCAGTCTAACTGCCCTCTTCCCACATCAATAGCATAGACCTTCGCCGCTCCGTTCTTAAGCATACAGTCCGTAAATCCTCCGGTGGAAGCGCCTACATCCGTACATACCTTCCCCTCCACCGTCACGTCAAAGTTCGCAAGCGCCTTTTCAAGCTTCAAGCCTCCCCGGCTGACGTAAGGAAGCGTATGTCCCCTCACTTCAATCTGAACCTCTTCCGGGAAAGAAGAGCCCGCTTTATCTTCTCTCTGTCCATCCACGAACACGCTGCCGGACATAATGATCGCTTTCGCCTTCTCACGCGACGGAGCCAGATTCCTTTTCACCAATAATATATCCAAACGTTCCTTCATAGCAACTCCTACAGTAATCTCTCTGATACGATATGGCAATACAGTCCCCGGATCTTTTCCGCCATGGACGCCGCGTCAAGCCCAGTCTCTTTCCGGAGGGCAAGGATACTTCCGTGTTCCACATAATCATCCGGAAGCGCCAGAGGCAGAACCTCTGCCGGATATCTTTTTTTACAGACGTATTCCATCACATGTTCTCCGTAGCCGCCGGTCTGTACATTCTCTTCAATGGTCGCGATCAGCCTGTGCGTACGGCAAAGCCCGTCGATCATCTCTTCGTCGATCGGCTTCACGAATCTTGCATTTACAAGAGTACAGGCATATCCCTGTTCTTTTAATAATCTGCGGACTTCAAGAGCCGTCTCGAACATATGTCCCACACACAGGACCGCGATCTTTGACTCCTGATACAACATCTCGCTTTTTCCGTATTCGACAGGGGCGCGGAATTCCTCATATCGGTCGAATGCCTCTCCTCTGGGATACCGCACGGCAACCGGTCCCCGGCATTCCAGCGCAAAGCGGAGCATATCCGCCAGCTCCCACTTGTGCTTCGGCGACATGACCGTCATATTGGGAATGCTGCTCAGATAAGACAGATCGAAAATCCCCTGATGCGTCTCCCCGTCGCTTCCTACCAAGCCTGCCCTGTCAACCGCTAAGACTACCGGCAGATTCTGGAGCGCCACGTCATGGATCAGCTGGTCATATGCCCGCTGCAGGAACGAAGAATAGACGGCGAATACCGGACGGATGCCGCCCGCCGCAAGCCCTGCCGCAAATGTAACCCCATGCGCCTCGGCGATCCCTACGTCAAAAAACCTCCCGGGATACAGCTGCCGGAACTTCCCAAGGCCTGTCCCATCCGCCATCGCAGCCGTGATCGCCACGACCTGTGGATGCTTCTTTGCTTCGTCACATAACACTTTTCCAAATACATCGGTATAAGTATCTTTCTTCTTCGGCGTCTCCGGTTCGCCGGTCTCGATCCGAAACGGTCCGATCCCATGGAATTTGTCCGGTCTCTTCTCGGCAGGCTCATATCCTTTCCCCTTCTCCGTTATGACATGAAGAAGAACCGGTCCTTCTACCTTGCGCGCTTCCCGCAGCGCGCGGCACAGCACGGCTATATTATGCCCGGGGATCGGTCCGAAATAAGTAATTCCCATATCTTCAAAGAACATTCCCGGCACCATCAGCTGTTTGATGCTGCTCTTTGTCTTACGTATCTGTTCGATCAGGCTGTCGCCTACGACGGGTACCCGGTGCAGGGCGTAAGTAACTCCTTTCTTAAGCCCCGTATAGATATCTGCCGTTCGAAGCCCCGCCAGATACTTGGACATACCACCGACATTTTCCGAGATAGACATATTATTATCATTCAAGACGATGATAAAATTCGTCTCAAGAGCCGATGCATTATTCAATGCCTCATATGCCATCCCGCCCGTCATAGAACCGTCTCCGATCACAGAGACGACGCTGTAGTCTTCCCCTTTCAGATCTCTTGCCTGTACATAGCCAAGTCCTGCGGATATGGATGTGGAGCTGTGCCCGGTGTCGAACGCGTCGCAGGCGCTCTCCTTCCTCTTGGGAAATCCGCTCATGCCGCCGTATTTGCGCAGCCCGTCGAATCCGTCCTTCCTCCCGGTCAGCAGCTTATGGGTATAAGACTGGTGCCCTACATCCCAGATGATCTTATCTTCCGGAAGCTGAAATACCAGGTGCATCGCCATCGTAAGTTCCACGACCCCAAGATTAGACGCAAGATGTCCCCCGCTCTTACTGATCTTCTCGATCAAAAACTGCCGGATCTCATCCGATAGCTGCCCTAATTCCTCCGGATTCAGTTCCTTGATATCATTTTCTTTTTGTATCCTCTCTAACATCTCAAGATCCCTCTCTATCTGTCTCTATGGACCAGCCATAACAACAGATGTTCCAGATAACTATTTTCGCCGGACAGCATATGGAGAAGCCCGATCGCTTCATCAGACAGTCTCGCTACTTCTTTCCTGGCTTCTTCAAGCCCAAGCAGCGTTACATATGTCGTCTTATCGTTCTTCTCGTCACTGTGGACCGGCTTGCCAAGCGCCTCGTTGGTACTTGTCACGTCCAGGATATCGTCTTGGATCTGGAACGCCTTCCCCACATATTCCGCTATCTTTTCCACCTTCTTGACCTCTTCCTCCGAGGCTCCCCCAAGGATTGCCCCGATCATCATGGACGCCTCTATCAGCGCGGAGGTCTTAAGCTTGTAGATCGTATCGAGCACATCCTTTGTGACGCTGTGTCCCGTCTCTTTGACATCAATGACCTGCCCGCCGATCATGCCATAGATCCCGGCTTTCTCGCCAAGAACCGCCAGGGCTCTTCCCACCACAAGGCTGTCCTCCGGATCTGTTACGAAAGCCCTGAAGGCAGTCTCAAAAGCATAGTTAAGCAGCGCGTCGCCGGCAAGGATAGCCATATCTTCACCATAGACGACGTGTGTTGTCTTTCTGCCGCGTCTGAACTCGTCATTGTCCATTGCCGGCAGATCGTCATGTACCAGAGAATACGTGTGTATCATCTCGATCGCCGCCATAAACGGACATAGCGCTCCCGACGTCCCGTTGTACAGGCGGTACGTTTCCTTCATCAGCATCGGCCTGAGCCTTTTCCCTCCGGCAAGGAGGCTGTAACTCATCGCCTCCATGATGACACTCTGGTATCCTCTCTGTCTCGGAAGATACTCCATAAGCATCGCTTCGATCTTCCGTACTCTTTGCTCCATCTGAACCTGAAAATCACTGTTCGAATTCATGTACGCCACCCTCTTCATCCAGGACCATCATCTTCTTCTCTACTTCGTCGATCCTGTCATTGCATTTCTTTAGTATATCGATCCCCTCGTGATAGAACCGGAACGAATCCTCCAAAGATACGTTCTCCGCCTCCATACTATGGATCGTTGTCTCCAACTGCTCAAAGAGATCCTCCAGGCTGATCTCATCCTTCTTACCCGTCTTCTCTGCCATACCGTACCTCCCTTACCGATTCTACGGCCGCGCGGATCACGCCGTCCGTAACATAGATATCCAGTTTCTCCTTCACCTGGCGGATACTCCTGACCACATTGCCCTCTTCATTCTCCACATAAGAATATCCATGATTCAGCTTCTCCATCGGTGACAAGCCTTTCATTGCCTCCATATAGATGGCAAGCCTGTGCCTTGAATCCCGTACCTTCCCTTCCATCAGCCTGCGCAGGCTGTCTTCTAACTCGGCAAGCCTTTGCTGACGCTCCATCAGCCTGCTTTTGGGATGCAGATATCTAAGGCGCATACGATACTCCCGTACCTTCTGCCTTGCCGTCTCTGTCTTCTGTGCCAACAGGCGGTTCAGGCGCAGTTCGTATTCCTGCATCCGGATCTGTGTCTGCCGGTGATCACTGACTGCCAGTTCCGCCGCCGCAGAAGGAGTAGGCGCGCGCAGATCCGCCACATAATCGGCGATCGTCGTGTCCGTTT
>OFFP01000813.1_pt1 | contig 24061 bp, 27 predicted proteins | sample 1521431 | NCBI WGS metagenome assembly OFFP01 (sample SAMEA3504104, study PRJEB24116) | mouse gut metagenome | biome: mouse gut; feature: mouse-associated habitat; material: faeces | place: Denmark | collected 2011
AAAAGTGGTCTTTAGACCACAACAACCCACCGTCTTCAGACGGTGGTAGTTGAGTTTCAGGTTTTTAATGTCATATACGCCCGCAAGGATCACCGAATGGAAGATCGGCGTATTCTCACGTTCCAGATAATATCCGCGAAGCTGTGCCAGGAAATCAATAAATACCTGGTTATTGCTTGCGCTGTCAACTTCATCGATCATCAGCACGACAGGGCGTGGACTGATCTTGCACATATCGCTTAAGCAGCCAAATAATTCGATCATGCCTGTGCTTGGAGCATCGATTTTTAAAGCCGATAACCGCTCCTCCAATTTCTCAGTATCTTCTGACGGAATCATACGGAGGGCTGCGGACAGACTTTGGGCAAAGGCTCTTGAAAATGCGGTTTCGTTTTCAAAGTTAGCGGTTGCAAGCTTTTGAAAATCCAGTGAAAAAATTATATAGTCTTTTTCTAAATACTTAGCCAGAGCCTTAAGCGTTGTGGTTTTTCCGTATTGACGCCCCCGGTTGATGATGAAATACTCCTCATTGTCAACATAAGTCTCTTTTATGATCTTCAATCTGTCGTCAAGCCTTACCATATAGTGTTTTTGCGGATTACAGAAACCAGTGATGTTAAATCTGCGTGCCATTCGACTTCCCTCCGTTAAATCTGAACTGTCACTTAAGAACTGTAATTTAATTTTAACATCATACATCCGTCTTTGACAAGAGAGGGTTCCCAAATATCAGCAATATCAGCCGTCTCTATATCTTTCCCTAAATCTTTCCATTATTAGATATTGACTTTCCCGTTATGTGTAAAGTGTATAATCAAAACAAATACTGGAATCTATGAACGGAGGGTGCGGATGAAAGGAAAGGTTGATATACAGGAATTTTACAGCGTACTGGACAGCTTGTATGAGAAGAAAGAGATGGACAAGGTAGAGCCTTATATGCTTGAGGTTCTTTTAAGAGCCGGTAATCTTGAAGACCTGGAGGGCGTAGTTTCAGTCTGCAATGAACTGGGAGGGCTGTATCGCGCTATGAGGCGCACAGACGAAGCGCTCTGGACTTATGAGAAGGTGATGGAAGGGCTAGAACAGATGGGCTTGGAGGGAACGCGCAACTATGCGTCGGCGCTGATCAACCTCGGCAACGTGCATATTGCCCGGAAGTCTTATGAGAAGGCATACGACATCGACCGGCAGGCGCTTGAGATACTGGAAAGGCTTGGAGGCGAGGCATATCAGAGAGCCGCGTTATACAACAATATGAGCGCCGTCTTGCGGGAGCTTGGCAGGACGAAGGAGGCGCAGGATATGGCGCTTAGGGCAATAGAGATCATAAGAGAACTGCCGGAGTGTATGGGTGAGCTGGCGACTTCTTACACGAATCTAGGTCAGGCGCAGGCAAAGGAATACGCCTTTTCCGACGCCAGGCAGAATCTTATGCACGCATTGCAGTTATATGAGAACAGCAGCGGAGACAGGGATATTCATTATGCGAACGCGGTGTATGCCCTTGGGAATCTGGACGATGCGCAAGGGTATTATGAGAACGCCGAAGAGAGGTATATCCGGGCGGCGAAGCTGATAGAGCGGGATTTTGGACATACCTGCGATTACGATCAGATCATGGAAGATCTACAGAGAGTCAGAAGGAAGGTGAAGAAGGTTGAAGGGAATGGAATTATCCCAGAGTTTTTATGAATTCTGTAAGGAGCAATTATTTGCCGGCGGCTTGGAGGAGCTTCGGGGTTATGCCGCGGCAGGGCTGGTCGGTGAGGGATCGGAATGTTTTGGCTATGATGATGATATATCACAGGACCACGATTTCGGCCCGGATTTCTGTATCTGGATCCCGGAGCGGATCTATCAGGAGAACGGAGGCAGGCTGGAGGCGGCATACGACGCATTGCCTAAGACATACCGCGGATATCAAAGGAGCAGTTCAAGACAGACGCTTATCAGACGCGGTATCATGACGGTCGAGGGATTCTACAGGAAATATACCGGAATCCTGCACATTCCGGCTGACGCAAAGGAATGGTTCCAGATTCCGCAAGGTTTCCTTTCCGTTGCGACAAACGGCGCGGTATTTGAGGATCCATACGGAGAATTTACACGCAGACGGGAATATCTGCTTGCCTATTATCCAGAGGATGTGATCCGGAAAAAGCTGGCGGCAAAGACGATATCTATGGCGCAGGCAGGACAATACAACTATGTACGCTGCTGTAGGAGAGGGGAATGGGAGAGCGCATATCTGGCAGGCGGAGAGTTCATCAGATCTGCTCTTTCTGTGATCTACCTGCTGAATAAGAAATATATGCCGTTCTATAAATGGGCGTTTCGGGGAATGGAGACGCTGACAGAGCTTCGGAATGCAGCCGTCGATCTGAAAGCCTTTGTCCGCCTGGAAGATTCGTCAAAGAATGCTGTACAGAAAAGAATCCTGATAGAAAGTATATGCAATGAAATTGTCTGTGAACTAAGGAAAAAGGGCTATTCTACAAGTAACGGCGATTTCCTTGAACCCCACGGGAATTCTATAATGAGCGATATCCAGGACGATTGGCTTCGCAGCCTGCATGTGATGGCAGATTATGGATAGAGTATCCCGATATATGAAAAAAGATCTTACGGCGAAAATGATAGAAAGAGAAGGAAAGAAAATGGCAGAAAACAGAGAATACAACACAAAAGACGAATTGATTAATCAGATCATCTCAGAAGAATACCGAATGTTTTCTGAGGTACAGAACATAGGCGGCCGCGCTTCCTGCCAGGATGATTATGACACGTTTTATATTATGCGGTGCGCTCAGCACAGCATTTTTGCGGAAAATACGCTGAAAAGCTATCTGCAAGACATAGAAGACGCACAGAAGGCAGAACGAAACCTGATAACAGAAAAATATTCCTGGATGATGGAAGAAACCGATCCGGTCTGGTTTGAGGAAAAGTTGAGTCCGCATCTGCCCCGGCTTAGCCCGCGCAAGATGCGTTTGGTGGAAAGTATGACGGTTACTTTCATGAACTGTTATGAGGACGTGAAAAAGCAGTACCCCAATATGCTCGCCTGGGGACGCGATCCGTATGACAATCAGGGCGGCGCTTCTATCCGGCTGTATTTTTCCGGTGAACTTAAGACATGGTCGGAGGGGACCTTGCTGCTGGCTTGCCAGGATATCATTTCGCATCTGGAGAAACACGAAAATCCGGTGCGTATGATCTACGAGAAAATCATGGATTTTTACAGCCGCGTACTGATGTAAGAAGGCAGAAGAAGTACGGGGCAGAATTCCCGTTAGGGGAAAGGGGAAAAATCTGTAAAAACAGGAAAAAAAGGGCTGTAAGTTTTTTTAGAGCGCCGGATAGGAGGTTAACGGGGAGTTTCAATGTAAAAACTGCACAAAAATGCAGATAAAAATAAGTTGAAATGTACAATATTGACTTTGACCGATAGGGAAATGATACCTTATAAAAGGAATAAATAATGTAACTGCCGGATATCAAATACAATATCAAAGACAGTTACGTTCAGGAGGATCAAGAAAGGAGGAGACAATGAGATATTACGGCGAAGAGGCTTTGGGAATGGTTGAGACATTAGGCATGGTTCCTGCTTTAGAAGCGTGTGATAAGATGCTGAAAGCAGCTGATGTCGAATTGGTCTCGTATGAAAATGTGGGCTCTACCCTGGTGACGATTATGGTCAAGGGAGATGTTGCTGCATGCAGGGCGTCCGTTGACGCAGGAAAAAGAGCCGCGGAACAGGTAGGCAAGGTGACGGCGGTGCATGTGATACCTAGACCGATTCGGATCATCGGTGACATCGTATCCTGTCACGATGTAGACATTTATTAATACATAGGGAGAGGGAAGACTTATGGCTAAATATAATGCTTTAGGCATGATAGAGACGTTTGGTCTTGTGTTTGTACTGGAAGCCGCTGACGCTATGGTAAAGGCCGCTGACGTGGAGCTGGTGGGCTATGAAAACACAGCTTCCGGCTATATCTCAGTGCTGGTCGCAGGAGACATTGCCGCCTGCCAGAGTGCGGTAGATGCCGGCGTGAAAGCGGTGAAGGATATGGAAGGCAATCTGTACAGTTCCGTGGTGATCGCAAGCCCGCATCCAGATCTGTACAAGATCACAGAGCGTTACCGGTTGGATAAACTCCTTCCGCAGATCGATTAGAACGCTTAAGGGAAGGAGACGACATGAATATTATCGACAATGATCTGCTCTCCATCCAGGAAGCCAGGATATTAGCTGAAAATGCAGCTATGGCAAAAAAACAGCTTGCCCAATTCTCTCAGGAAAAGCTTAACACCATTGTGGAAGGAATGCTTGACGCAGTAGTTATGCATCTGGGAGAACTTGCCTTATTGTCCCATGAGGAGACCGGTTATGGGAAGGCAGAAGATAAGGCTGCAAAGAATTATTTTATCTGTGAATCGGTAAGACGAAAGATCCGCAATATGAAATGCGTCGGATTTATAGAGGAAGATGCAGATAACTGTACGGCGAAAGTGGGAGTGCCCTTAGGAGTGATCGCGGCGTTGGTGCCGTCTACCAATCCGGTATCTACCACCATCTTCAACGCAGTGATCGCGGTAAAGGCGGGCAATGCCATTATCTTTTCCGCGCATCCAAGAGCAGTTAAGACGGTCGGAAGGACATTGGACATATTGATAGAGGCCGCCTGCGAACATGGTATGCCGGAATATGGAATCTCCTATCTGCACGCGGTGGACAGGGAAGGGACCAATACTCTGATCAGGCATCCTGAGGTGAATCTGATCCTGAATACCGGAGTTCCTGCATTTCTGGATGAGGCGAACCGTTCCGGCAAGCCGCTGATCTACGGCGGAAGCGGAAACGGACCTGCCTTTATCGAGAGAACCGCCAATGTGAAGCAGGCAGTCAGCGACATTATCGAAAGCAAGACTTTCGATTACGGAATGGTATCTGCCGCGGAACAGTCCGTCGTAGTGGAGCGGTGTATCGAACCGGAAGTCCGGCGGGAACTGACCGCGCAGGGAGCGTACTTTATGACGGAGGAAGAATCCGTCAGATTAGGCAGGCTGCTTTACAACAGCGACGGAAGCATCAATGCGGAATTCGTCGGGATTTCTGCAAAACGTCTGGCGTCAAGAGCCGGATTTTCCGTAGACGGGCAGGTAGAATTGCTGATTGCCGAAGGGAAATACGCGCTGAGCGACAATCCATATAACAAAGAGAAGCTTTGTCCTGTGCTTGCGTACTATATCGAGGATGACTGGCAGAATGCCTGCGAGAAATGCATCGAGCTGTTATTTGCCAAAAACGGCGGGCACACGCTGGTGATCCATTCAACGGACGATTATGTGATCCGGCAGTTTGCACTCAAAAAGCCGGTGGCGAGGGTGTTGGTCAATACCCCGGCGTCGCTTGGCAGTATGGGTGTGACTACGGCTCTGTTCCCGGCGATGACGCTTGGAAGCGGCGTGACAGGACAGGGTATCACGTCGGAGAATGTATCGCCGCTGAATCTTGTGTATATCCGCACGGTCGGGGCAGGTATCCGGGACAGCGCATATATCAGGAGATATTGCGGTGATCAATTGGCGGAAATTAAGGAGAAACGCAAAATGGAACGTGAAGAGGGGCTGCGCCTGATCAGGCGTCTGATCGGTGAGGCGGTTTCCTCTGCATCGTAATAAATGAAAAACAAAAAAAGAAAGTGAGGTATATGAAAATTGGATATTCGTGAATTTTCTACAAAACTCGCAGAAGCAACCAGGGATATGACGCCGGCAGAGCGCCAGGCGATCCAGAAGATGTTCCAGGGAATGAGCGAGCAGATCACAAAAGAAGATCCGGCGCCGGCATCTTGCGCGTCCGGATGTAAGGACGGATATGCAGGAACGGCAGATCACGGGACAGCTATTCCAGAAGGACCGACAGAGCGTATATTGGCTTTGAAGAGGCAGTATATGAGTTGGAAACCGTCCATCACAACACATCGTGCAAAAGCAATCACCAAGATTTACAAAGAGAATCCAGGAATGCCGAAGATCCTGCTTCGCGGAAAATGTTTCCGTTATTGCTGTGAGACGGCTCCGCTTGTGATCCAGGAGAATGAGCTGATCGTCGGCAACCCGACAGGAGCGCCGAGAGCCGGTGCATTCGCTCCCGATATCGCATGGCGGTGGATGCAGGATGAATTGGATACCATCGAGACACGCGACCAGGATCCGTTCTATATTTCACCAGAAGATAAGAAATATATGAGAGAAGTTCTGTTCCCATTCTGGGAAGGAAAATCTGTAGACGAATACTGCGAAGGCCAGTACCGTGAATGCGGCGGCTGGGAATTATCCGGCGAGTCCTTTGTATCCGATTGTTCCTATCATGCATTAAACGGCGGCGGCGATTCCAATCCGGGCTATGACGTGATCACCATGAAGAAGGGTATGATCGATATACAGAATGAAGCCAGGGAAGCGCTGAACCATTTAAGCTACACGAATCCTGAGGATATTGATAAGATCTATTTCTACAAATCTGTGATCGATACGACCGAAGGCGTTATGATCTACGCGAAGCGTCTCTCAGAGTATGCCCGCCAGATGGCGTTAAAGGAGACGAACCCGCAGCGCAGGGCAGAGCTTGAGAAGATCGCAGAGATCAATGCAAGAGTTCCAAAATATAAACCGGAAACCTTCTGGGAAGCGATTCAGGCAGTATGGACCATTGAATCCCTGCTTCCTGTAGAGGAAAACCAGACGGGTATGTCTATCGGCCGTGTGGACCAGTATATGTATCCGTACTATCGGGCAGATATCGACGCCGGACGTATGAACGATTATGAGGCATTTGAGCTTGCAAGCTGTATGCTGATCAAGATGTCCGAGATGATGTGGGTAACGTCTGAGGGTGGTTCCAAGTTCTTCGCCGGATATCAGCCGTTTGTAAATATGTGCGTCGGCGGATGTACACGTGCCGGTGCAGATGCGACCAACGATTTGACATACCTGCTGATGGACGCGGTAAGACACACGAAGATCTATCAGCCGTCGCTTGCATGCCGTATCCACAATAAATCTCCTGAGAAATATCTGCGTAAGATCGTAGATGTTGTTCGTGCAGGTATGGGATTCCCGGCTTGCCATTTCGACGATACGCATATCAAGATGATGCTGGCAAAGGGCGTGTCTGTAGAGGATGCAAGAGATTACTGTCTCATGGGCTGTGTTGAGCCACAGAAGGCAGGACGGTTATATCAGTGGACTTCGACTTCTTATACACAGTGGCCGATCGCCATTGAACTTACGCTGAACCACGGAGTTCCGCTCTGGTACGGCAAACAGGTAACACCGGATGAAGGACCGCTTACCCAGTATCAGACTTTTGAGCAGTTCGACCGGGCTGTTAAGAATCAGATCGACTACATCACAAAATGGACGGACGTTATGACGGTAATCTCCCAGAGAGTACACAAGGAACTGGCGCCGAAGCCATTGATGTCCATTATGTATGAAGGATGTATGGAAAAGGGCTATGGAGTTGAATCCGGCGGAGCTATGTACAATTACGGCCCGGGCGTCGTATGGTCAGGGCTTGCCACCTACGCAGATTCCATGGCGGCGATCAAGAAGCTTGTATTCGAGGATAAGAAGTATACTCTGGAACAGCTGAATCAGGCTCTTCTTGCTGATTTTGAAGGATATGAGCAGATCAGAAGAGACTGTCTGGACGCACCGAAGTATGGAAATGATGACGATTACGCAGATAGCATCTGTGCGGATATCATTCAGTACACAGAGCATGAGCATAGAAAATATAAGACCTTATTCTCACATCTGAGCCACGGTACGCTGTCAATTTCCAACAATACACCGTTTGGTATGATGACAGGCGCGTCTGCGAACGGAAGAAAGGCATGGCTGCCTCTGTCCGACGGTATCAGCCCGACACAAGGCGCGGATTACAAGGGACCGACGGCGATCATCAAGTCCGTATCAAAGATGGCGAACGACAATATGAATATAGGCCTGGTACATAACTTTAAGCTGATGCCGGGACTTCTTGACACAATGGAAGGCGAACAGGGATTGATCACACTGCTGCGCACGGCAAGTATGTACGGCAACGGCGAGATGCAGTTCAACTATGTGGATAACCAGTCTATGCTGGAGGCACAGAAGGATCCGGACAGCCACAGAGACCTTGTGGTACGTGTCGCAGGTTACAGCGCGTTCTTTACCGAGCTGTGCAAGGATGTTCAGGATGAGATCATCAGCAGGACTATGCTGACAAAACTTTAGACGATCACACGGAATGAAGGAGTTCACTTATGAGCGAAGTGCAAAATGAAGATATTGAACGGAAGGCAGTCATATTTAATGTGCAGAAGTATAACACATTCGACGGCCCCGGCGTCAGGACTCTGATATTTTTTCAGGGATGCCCGCTCAGATGCAAGTGGTGTGCGAATCCAGAGGGCCTTGAACGGAAATTCAAAGTGATGTTTAAGGCTGACGTATGTGTAAACTGTAATAGATGCGTTGCGGTGTGTCCGAACGGCGTCCATCAGATGTCAGCCGATACAGGCAGACATCTGATCGACCGCAGCAAGAAGTGCATCGGCTGCCGGGCGTGTGAGTCGGCTTGTCTGGTCAAGGCGCTCAACATTGCCGGAGAGGAAAAGACCATATCCGAGCTTCTGGATATCATAATGGAGGATAAGGACTTCTACATGATGTCAGGAGGCGGGGTGACGCTTGGCGGAGGCGAGGTGACCAGCCAGCCGGAAGCGGCAGGAAGCCTTCTATCTGCGTGCAAGAAGTCGGGAATCGGGACCGCAATCGAGACCTGCGGTTATGTGAAGCCGGAGAATTTAAGGATGCTCGCGCCGTTTGTAGATCTGTTCCTGTTTGATATCAAGCATATCGATTCAGAACGGCATTATGAGTGGACCGGCGTCCGGAACGAACGGATCATTGAGAATGTGAAGTGGCTTCTGGGAAATAATAAGAATGTCAAGATCAGGATGCCTCTGTTAAAAGGAGTAAACGACAGGCGTGAAGATATTGAGGGAATCGTAAAACTGCTGACACCGTATCAGGATTACAATAATTTTAAGGGCATAGACCTGCTGCCTTATCACAAGATGGGCGTCAACAAGTATAAACAGCTTGATATGGAATATCAGATTGAAGGAGATCCCTCTCTTTCGGCAGAAGATCTGGACAGGATCGAAAAATGGATCAGCGGGTATGATTTACCGGTAGCAGTAATCCGGCATTGATGGAGGAAGGAAAATGGGATTTCTTGACGACAGCTCCGATATAAGGAATCGGATCATTGAAGAATCGGTACCCGGGAAACAGGTGACAATTGCACACGTGATCGCATCGCCCATGCACGATATCTATGAAAGGCTTGGGATCGAAGAGGCGGGAGCGATCGGGATTCTTACGCTTTCGCCTTATGAGACAGCGATCATTGCAGCAGATATAGCCGTGAAAGCGGCGAATGTGAAGATAGGCTTTCTGGATGGTTTTACGGAATCGGTGTTTTTAAGCGGTGATGTCCAGAGTGTGGAGACCGCTCTTGCGGCGGTCACCGATACGCTGAAGAATATGCTGGGATTCACCGTTGCGCCGATCACCAGAACGTAGTACGGAGCATTGGATGGAGGAGAGAATGAAATTTATAACAGAATATGATCTTCGTGCCAGGTTCAATGAACAGCCTTTTACAGACTATATAATTGAGAAAAATACCCGTCTGACGCCAGGTGCAAGACAGTTTTTGTCGGATCGGAGGATTACCATATTGGAGGACGGTGCGGACAGAAGCGTTAAGGTGCAGGAAACGGACCGCAAGCGGATACCGGAAGCCAGCCGGGCTTGTGAAGCAGCAGATTCAAAGAAGGATTCTCTGGCAATTGCAAAGCTTCTAAGCGATGTGGAAGTTCTGGAAGCGGAATTCCTTGTCATAACGAGCCAGATCATCGAAACGGATATTGAGATCGCCGGACAGATGTCAAAAGCCGGGCATGAGTTCGGCAGGATCAAGACTCTTCTGACGGATGGAGAGGCAGATCTCAATATCAGCTTTGAGGGATGCACAGGGATGGATAAGGATCATTTCGGTAAGGACCTGGGCAATTGTTTTGACATTACAGACTTCTATATACAGTCGCCGAACGGAAAAATAATTGTTCAGATGAATGCCCTGCGGGCTAAGATCAGAGCGATGAGGATCAGCGTTGCAGAAGCGCTGAGCGCAGACAGAGAGGAAAAGCGCCAGGAGGCAGTGACAGAGGCGGTCAATCAGATCATCAATAAATTGTCACAGCTGATATGTATGGCGGCGGGGGTGAAAACATGCAGAAGGACGTAATAGATTTCAAGTTCTGCGACGAACTTGTAGAAGAATTTAAACAGGTGATAGAACACCCGGTCCGATCAAAGAGTTCCGTCTACTATGTGGGCGTGGATCTTGGAACTGCATGTGTAGTAACCGTGGTTCTGGATGAGAACCGTAAGCCTGTGGCAGGAGCCTATGAATATGCAGACGTGGTAAGAGACGGAATGGTCGTGGATTACATCGGAGCGGTTGATATCGTCCGCCGGATGAAAGCAGAACTGGAAGAAAAGCTCGGCGTAGAAGAATTAGTATATGCGGCGGCGGCGATCCCGCCGGGGACAGATACCCTGGACGGAGGAGCAGTCAAGAATGTGGTGGAAGCGGCAGGCTATATGATCACATCGCTGGAAGACGAGTCTACTGCGGCGAATAAAGTTCTCCGTATACAGAACGGCGCGGTGGTAGATATCGGCGGCGGAACTACGGGAATATCCATCTTCAAAGACGGAAAGGTAGTATACGTGGCAGATGAGCCTACCGGCGGAACGCATTTTTCCCTGGTGTTATCCGGCGCTTACCGGAAGACCTTTGAGGAAGCAGAGCTTTTCAAGAGAGATGGGGCGAATCATAAAGAGATACTGCCTGTGCTAAAGCCTGTGATCGAGAAGGTATCCGCGATCATCAGCCGGCATATTGAAGGGTATCAGGTCGACAGTATTTCCTTAGTCGGCGGTACCTGCTGCCTGGCGGGAATCGAAGAGATCATTGAGAAGAATACCAAGATACCAACTTATAAACCGATAGATCCCATGTTTGTGACGCCTCTGGGAATTGCATATAGTTGTACTGACAAAGAGAGATAGGACGGCGGAGAAGATATGGAGTTTCGGATCATTAAATCCCCGACAAAAGGAACGCTTGATATATTAGAGCGTCGGAAAGGCTCAGGCAGCAAACAGACGCTTGGGCACGTGGGTGCGGTTGGGCTTGTACAGGGCAGGCTGATCGAGATGATCGCGGCGGCGGATATCGCCGAGAAAGCGGTCGGTGTCACGGTAGAGGACATCAGAGGAAGCTGCCCGCAGAATATGATATTGCTGGCGATATTTGGAGACACTTCTTCGGTAGAGTCTGCGATTGAGAAGATCAAGGAGAGCTTGTAAGAGGTGAGGAATTATGGTGACAGCGAGATTGATCGATAATATCTGGGCAACCAGGAAATCAGAGCTTCTAAACGGCTATAAGCTGATGCTTGTTGAGATCATAGGCGGAATAGAAGCCGGTAAGAGACTGGTGGCGGCAGATGTGATCAGTGCGGGGATCGGGGACCGGGTACTTGTGGCCACGGGATCTTCTGCCCGCAGAATGTTAGAAAATGATAATATTCCGGTCGATGCAGCGATCATCGGAATTATTGACGAGGATTGCTGTTTTGAAGAATAGAACAGGAGGTGAAAGACAAGAATGAAAAGACTGATTGATGTAGCCGCCGTGAATGAGATGAAGGCAAACGGGCAGAGTATCGTCTATACAGACGGGAATACATTGCTTACGCCGGCAGCGATGGACGCGATCAACGCGAATGGCATGACGATCGAGGAAGGCGCATGTCCGGCAGCAAAGGAGACGCCGTCTGCTTCCTGCTGTCAGGATCATAAGACAGCAGCGGCAGGGGTCCCGGAGGGAGAAGTAAGCGCGGACCTGATCTTTAAAGTCCTGTCGAGCCTTTCGAAGAGCGGGCTTCTAAATGACATGCTCGCGGCATGTGGGGCGGACAGTAAGCCGTATGAGGCAGAGTACGATCCGGCAGGATTCAAATTGATCCGCGGCAGCAGTGTCAGGACGGAGGTCTTAGACACAGGCGATCCTGCACAGGCAGGCAAGGTCAACTATAGGGAGATCATAGGCGCAGACGACAGATCTTCCATAGCGGCGGGCATTATTACGATTGACGACGTCAACTTTGGCTGGGAAACCGAATGTCAGGAGATCTATTATATCATAAGCGGCTGTATTACTGTTACGATCGACGGAAAAGTATATGAAGCGAAGGCTGGCGACGTGTTCTTTATCAAGAAGGGAATCAAGTGTGCGTTTGGCGCCAAAGGACTTGGAAAGGCATTTTATGCAACATACTGATCAATTAGGAGGATGATATATGCAGGCTTTAGGTTTTATTGAAACCAGAGGGCTGATCGCAGCCATTGAAGGTGCGGACGCTATGCTTAAGGCAGCCGAGGTACGTCTGGTGGAAAGAACATTCGTAAAAGGCGGTATCGTCACCATTACAGTCACAGGAGATGTTGCGGCGTGCAGGGCTTCCGTGGATGCGGCGGCGTCTGCGGTTGCCAGAATGGGAGGAACGATTCTTTCCACACATGTGATCCCGCGTCCGCATGAAAGCCTTGACGGTTCGATGATCGGTTCTGTAGATCCGGTTTGGGAACAGGAAGAGATTGAGAACACAGAAGATAAATTAGAAGAAGAAGCCTTTGAGGAAGAGCCGGAAACGGCAGATGAAGAGACCTCTAAGGAAGAGCCGGAAGCGGCCGGGGAAGAAAAACCGGATCAGGACCCGGAATCTGAGGTGAAGAAAGCAGGAGCAAACAGGGCATATGTTGAGAGTACCGTGGAAACAGACGGGATCGATAAGGCAATTTCAGTGCTGAAACGCTCCAGAACAGCCGAGATAAGAGAAATGCTCCTTGGCGAATATCCGGAAACGAATCTTAACAGCGAATCGGCGGCAAACATGACAAAGAGAGAAATGCTGGATTGGCTGAAAGATTTCTACACTGAATCATAGTGAGGAGGAATATTATGGATAACATGGATCTTGATCTGCGGTCCATACAGGAGGCGAGGGATCTCTGCAAATATGGTTCCGCCGCCGCCGAGCGTATTGCAAAATACTCGGAGGATCAGATCGACAAGATTCTACAGAATATGGTCAGGGTTGCAGAGGAACACGCGGCAGAACTGGCGCAGATGGCTGTAGAAGAGACTGGCTTTGGAAAAGTGCAGGACAAAATATATAAGAATCACGGAGCATCGACTCTGGTGTATAATTATATCAAAGATATGAAGACTCAGGGGATCATCTCAGAGGATCCTGTGAACAAGATGTTTGAGGTTGCCGATCCGGTCGGTTTGATCATGGGTATCATCCCTTCTACGAACCCGACGTCGACGGTGATCTACAAATCACTGATAGCGGTTAAGGCAAGAAATGCAATTGTATTCTCCCCGCATCCGTCAGCGCTTAAGTGCACCTCCAGGGCTGCGCGGCTGATGGCACAGGCGGCGGTAGACGCAGGGGCGCCGTCGGATACGATCGGATGCCTGTCTATGTGTACGATGCAGGCGACGAATGAACTGATGCACAACGACGCGATCAAGCTGATCATCGCGACCGGCGGTCCGGGCATGGTAAAAGCTGCTTACAGCGCCGGCAAACCGGCGATCGGAGTAGGGGCGGGCAACTCTCCTTCCTATATCGAGCGTACTGCCGATGTGAAAAAAGCTGTATCGAATATTATCGCGAGCAAGACATTTGACAACGGTACCATCTGTGCGTCGGAACAGTCTATCATAGTAGAAGAGTGCAATCACGACGCGGTTGTTGCGGAACTGAAGGCGCAGGGAGCATATTTCATGAATCCTGATGAAGTTAAAAAGGTATGCTCTGTACTGTTTAAAAACGGCCATACTATGAATGCGAAGTATGTGGGAAGATCTGCCAAGGTTATTGCAGACGGCGCAGGAATCAGCGTACCGGACAATACAACCGTGCTGATCGGAGCGCAAAGCGGTGTCGGAGAAGGGAATCTCCTGTCATACGAGAAGCTGACCTGCGTGCTTGGATTCTATGTTGTGCGCGACTGGCATGAGGCGTGCGAGCTCTCTATGAAGCTGCTCCAGAACGGGATCGGGCATACGATGAACCTGCATACCCAGGACGAGAAGATCGTCCGTGAATTTGCAGTTAAGCCGGCGTCGCGTATTCTTGTCAATACCGGCGGAAGTATGGGCGGAACCGGATTAAGTACCGGGCTTGCACCGGCGTTCACGCTTGGCTGCGGCACCATGGGCGGAAGCTCCGTATCGGAGAATGTGACGCCGCTGCATCTCATCAATAAGAAGACGGTATGCTATGGGATCAAGGATGCGGTCACTCTTGCCAGTGACGATCCGACGTTCCATGTATGCGCTGATGTATCAGCGAAGAGCCAGACATGTTCGTCTATTCCGGCAACGCCGATCTCTTACAGTACCGGATGCAACAGCTGCGGATGCGACGCACAGTCACCGGCAAGCTTCGTCAGAAATCCGATGGCAGCGGCTCATGCGGCTTGCGTGGCGGGTACACAGACTGTCTCAGAGGACATCGACAGCAGGAAGATGGCATCGTCAGATGAAGGGATCAATCTTGAACAGCTGAAGGATATGATCAATGGGCTGGTGAATGCCATGAAGGGAGAGTAAAATGGATAATAACAGCTATAATGAGATTCTGGAGCTGTTCTTAAAAGCAGTTGAATCTGTGAAATCTTCCAACTCTGACGCATATACAGAGGATGCAAAAAAGGGATTGGTCCCGGTAGGGATCTCCAACCGTCACGTGCATCTGACAGAAGAGGCGGTCGAGGTACTCTTCGGAAAAGACTACGTGCTTGAACGGATCAAGAATCTGTCCCAGCCGGGGCAGTTCGCCTGTAAAGAGTGCGTGACGCTGTGCGGTCCGAGAGGCGTGATCGAAAAGGTCCGGGTACTGGGGCCTACAAGACAGCAGAATCAGGTAGAGATCCTTGCCGGCGATATGTTTAAGTTAGGCTTACAGGCGCCTCTTAGGCAGTCCGGGGATCTTGCGGAAAGCGGCGGTATCATCATGGTAGGACCGAAGGGTTCCGTACAGATCAAAGAAGGCGTTATCGTGGCTCAGCGGCATATACATATGAATCCTATGGAAGCAAAAGCTTACGGGGTTCATGACGGGCAGAAGGTAAAACTGGCGGTCGACGGGCCAAGAGCCGGGATCATGGACAATGTAGTAGTCCGTGCAGATGACAAAGGCGCTTTGGAGTGCCATATTGATACAGAAGAGGCAAATGCATACTGCATTAACTCAAAAACCAAATTAATGATAATTAAATAACAATATTATTTATAAAACAGGAGGAAATAAAAATGACAAAGTATGATGCATTAGGAATGATCGAAACAAAGGGACTGATCGGCGCGGTAGAGGCAGCAGACGCTATGGTAAAAGCGGCTAACGTTTATCTGATCGGAAGAGAATTCGTAGGCGGCGGCCTGGTTACCGTTATGGTCCGCGGAGACGTAGGAGCCGTTAAGGCTGCGACAGATGCCGGAGCTGCGGCTGCACAGAGAGTCGGCGAGCTGCTTTCCGTACATGTGATCCCGCGTCCGCATCAGGAAGTGGAATCTATTCTTCCGACAAAAGCAGAGTAATTCATCATTATCGGGTCTGCCCAAACACAGGCCCGATTTTTAAAAGGCGCTGGAAATCAGGATAAAAGGAATCGTGTGGTGAGGATGAGGGAAAACAAGAAAAAATTATATTCTATTGGCGAGGCTAGTAAGATCTGTAATGTCTCTACAAAAACACTGCGTTTCTATGACAAGATGGGTGTTGTAACACCGGATTACGTAAGCGAAGAGAACGGATACCGTTATTACAGCAGTATCACGCTGCTGAAAATTCCTGTGATCAAATATTATAAGCAGCTGGGGTTTAAACTGGAGGAGATGGTAGGACTTCTGAATGGGGAATCTTATCATGGCATGGAGGATAATTTCCGTAAGAAAATAATAGAACTGAGCCGGGCAGAGCAGGAGATCCATAAGAGCTATGTGTCTGTGAACGACTGGTATGAGTTGATCAGGGAAGCAAAGACGGTATCTGCCCAGGCTGAGTGTCCGGTATGCATTAAATATCTGCCTACTCAGGAATATGCGTATCTGGATCAGGAGTTTTCCTATAACTACAGAGACGCCGTGATCAATATACCATGGACGGATTACCTTTCCAGTATGAATTGTTCCATTACCGGTCCGATCATCATAGAATATCCTTCCATGCAGGACAAGATGGAAGGAGTCTGCCGCACTGCACGGATCATGCAGCGGATCGTCGGGACTTGTGACAGACGGACGAACATCCTTGTCATGAAAGGACAGATGGTGGCGTCCCTCTATCATTTGGGCGGTTATGACAACATGAAGGAGAGCTATCAGAAGATCCTTGAATATATTGAGAAGCAGGGCTATGTCTGCAAAGAAAGATCGATAGAACGGTATGTATTGGATTACTGGACATCAGAGATCCTGGATGAATTCGTAACAGAGATCATTATTCCGATCTGTAAAAAAGCATGATTTTAGACAGCGAAAGAAAGGAGGAGTTGATATGGAAGAATTTACTATGAACACAAGAATATATATGGGCGAAGATTCCTGCGAAAAAATAAGTGAATTTGAGATAAAGCGTGCATTTATCTTCTGCGATCCTTTCATGAAGCAGTCAGGAAAAACCGATCTGATCGTGACAAAGCTGGTGAAGATGCGTGTGGAATACTATATTTTTGCAGACGTAGTTCCGGATCCTGACATGGCGGTGATACAAAAGGGATTGAATCAGCTGAATGCTTTCAAACCGGATACAGTGTTCGCCTTTGGCGGCGGTTCTGCCATTGATACGGCTAAGGCGGTCGTACATCTGTATGCCAAGATGCATGATATCGCAAGACCTTGCATCATCGCGGTCCCGACCACAAGCGGGACCGGAAGTGAAGTGACTGCGTTTGCGGTGGTTTCAGACAGGGAAGCGGGGGTTAAATATCCGCTGATCGATTCCCGGATGATACCGGATGCGGTATTCTTAGATCCGAAGCTTACGTCCACCGTACCGCCGTCCATCACGGCGGATACGGGAATGGATGTGCTTACGCATGGACTTGAAGCCTTTGTTTCCACGGATGCCAATGATTTTACCGACGCTATGGCGGAGAAGTCCATACGGACGGTCTGGGACTATCTGGAACGCTGTGTGGCGAGCGGGGATGATATGGATGCAAGAGCCCATATGCATAACGCGTCCTGCATGGCGGGCATGGCGTTTAACGCGGCTTCACTTGGAATCTGCCACAGTATGGCGCACGCGCTGGGGGCACAGTTCCATCTTCCGCATGGGCGCTGTAATGCGGTGCTTTTACCCATCGTTATCGAATATAACGCCGGACTTGAAATACCGGGTGAGACAGACGCGCTTTTGCGTTATCTGGATATTGCAAGGCTTCTTGGGATCTCGGCAGGAACGAATAAAGCGACGATCCACCTTATGGTACGCCAGATCCGCAGTCTCATGAGCCGGATCGGCATTCCGGTCCATTTTGCAGAACTGAATATCGATGCTGACAGCTATCTGCGATCGATCGACGTTATGGCAGAGAACGCACTGAAAGACCGTTGTACCGCGACCAATCCCAGAGTACCAGCGGCGGAGCACATCAGGCGGCTGTATAAGAAGCTTTATCAGTCGTAAAAAACAGCATTAGGAGGAAAATATAATGACAGTAGACAAATCACATTCCATTGGTATCTGGTCAGGTATCATATCTGGCCTTACATATGGGATCTATACGACACTCGTTATGGTGGCAGGCTATTATGAGCCCCTGGTAACGGCGGCGGGACTGCTTGCGGCGCCCTATGTGTGTTCCGGGTTAAACGACCTGTTCGCGGGAATCTGGCTTTCTATATATAATATAAAGAGGGGACGGATGGCGGAGGTATGGCAATGCCTGAAAACCCGGCCGGGACAAATGATCGTCCTTGGTTCTCTGCTCGGCGGCCCCGTAGCAAACGGAGCCTATCTGGTAGGCTTGGCACTTGCCGGAGCCTATGCGATTCCGATCTCTGCAACATGCAGTCTCTTCGGCGCTATTTTCTCATGGTTATTCTTAAAGCAGAGACCTACGAAGAGAGTTGTGGCAGGTATGATCATCTGTGTGTCGGGCGCTATCATCATTAACTGGGTGGAACCGGAAGGAACGAAGAACTTTACTCTCGGTATCATCTGTGCCCTGATCGCGGCGATCTGCTGGGGACTTGAAGGGATGTTCTCAAGCTCCAGCGGTGAAGAGCTGGAACCGGAGATATCCGTGAATCTGCGTGAATTGATCTCCGGTATCGTGGATCTGGCGATCATCGTTCCGGCTGTCAAAGCATTGTCGCTCCTTGCGGGAACCTTACAGGCGGGGATCCCGGTTATCTGGCTCCTTGTGGCGGGGCTTTCTGCCGCGGTTTCATTCCTCACCTGGTATAAGAGCAATGCATTGGTTGGATGCGCCATCGGAATGTCGCTGAATGTAACTTATGCATTCTGGGGAGTATTATTCTGCGTATTATTCCTTGGACAGGAATTGACGGTTACGATCGTCGCAGGATCTATCATTATCGTTCTCGGCGCCGTGCTTGTTACGATGAATCCGCTGGATCTGTTCCGGAAGAATCCGAGCGCATAATTGAATTATGAAATACCCTGAAGCAAGTTTGTTTCGGGGGTTTCCATAAGACGGCAGAGCTGTCGGACCATGTGAGGGAGGGCAGCTCTGCCGTTTTTTTTGAGGATTTAACGGATCGATTATTTATTCTCTCTTATAACCCGGCAAGGATTACCGTAGGCGATCGTATTGTCCGGAATGTCTTTTGTTACGACGCTTCCGGCGCCGATCACCACATTATCGCCAATGGTGACGCCTGGCAGGATTATCGCTCCGCCGCCGATCCATACATTATTTCCGATCGTAACCGGAGCCGTCTGCGTTTTACAGAATTCAAATGAACCGTCTTCTTTGGGGGCTCCGAACCGGTCAGAGGCGTTGGTTGGATGGAATGCCGTATAGATCTGTACATTAGGAGCGATCAGTGCGTTATCTCCGATCCGAATGATGTTGTCATCCAGAAATGTACAGTTCATATTCACTTCACAATTATTACCGAAATAAATGTTATTGCCATAGTCCGCAAAAAACGACGCCGTTATCCAGAGGTTTTTTCCTTTTCCTCCCAGTAAGCTGCTTAAGATCCTTTCTTTTGCTTCTGCATCTGCAGAATCGGTATGATTATAATCCCTTATCAAGTCCTTTGCTTTATGCCATTGAGTCAATAGTTCTGTGTCGCCGCAATCATATAGCAGCCCTGCTAACATCTTTTCCCGTTCTGTCATGATCTTCCTCCGTGAATTCCGAATTTATTCTCAATAGTACCACATTGCACAATTAAGGATATGGTGTTGGCTTTCATTATACAGTAATAGATGGTCAAAGGGAATAGTGCTTATGTAGATAGATCTATAGTTTTTATCATATAAGGAGAAAAAGAAATGGCCGCCACTACTCGCTCATCTTCAACAGATACAGTTAAGCATGGGATTAGATAGTCATCTTGCCGTACATATCTTTACTTTAAAAACTTTTACCATACATCAGATGACTTAAGGCATTCTCTAAACGTCTTCGAGGAAAAAATAGAATAATACACAAAAACAAGTGGTCGTTTGCAAAGATGATCACTTGTTTTTTGTGCAAAAATCAGAAAAAGAAATAAATACATCTGATGTATTGAATGAAAAATATGAAAACTATATAATCTAACCACAATAACATAAGACGTCAGATGTTATGAAACGAAATTGTATGAAGAGAAAGGAAGGATAAAAACCGTGAACCTAAATTTAAAACCGAAAAAAGAATGTACATTTGACGTAGTATCTCTTGGTGAGGTCATGCTGAGACTTGACCCGGGCGAGGGCAGGATCCGCACAGCAAGAAGCTTCCGTGCATGGGAAGGCGGCGGAGAATACAACGTAGTCCGCGGCTTAAGACGCTGTTTCGGCATGAAGACAGCTGTGATCACAGCTTTTGCAGAGAACGAGATTGGTATGTTGATGGAAGACTTCATCTTGCAGGGCGGTGTGGACACATCCCTGATCAAGTGGATGAAAACAGACGGAATCGGAAGAATCTGCCGCAACGGCTTGAACTTTACAGAGAGAGGATTCGGTATCCGCGGTGCGGTAGGCTGCTCTGACCGTGCTAATACTGCCATCTCCAAAGCAACTCCTGAGGATTTTGATTTTGAATATATCTTCGGTGAGCTGGGAGTGCGCTGGCTGCATACGGGCGGGATTTATGCGGCTTTATCCGAGCAGTCCTGTGAGACTATCATTTCTGCGATCAAGACAGCCAAGAAGTATGGTACGGTTGTATCTTACGACCTGAACTACCGTCCGTCCATGTGGAGCGCCATCGGAGGTCTTGAAAAGGCTCGGGAAGTGAATAAAGAAATTGCCGGATATGTGGATGTCATGATCGGAAATGAAGAAGACTTTACCGTATGTCTTGGTTTTGAGATCGAAGGAAATGACAAGAATCTAAAAGAGCTGAATCTGGACGGATATAAGAAAATGATCAACCATGCGGCAGAGGTTTATCCGAACTTCAAGGCAGTTGCGACAACCCTCCGCGAGGTAAAAACAGCTACGGTCAACGACTGGAGCGCGATCTGCTGGGCGGATGGGGAAGTCTGTCAGTCCGATGAATACAAAGGGTTGGAGATCATGGATCGCGTAGGCGGGGGAGATTCTTTTGCATCCGGACTGATCTACGGCCTTATGATGACCGGAAACGCACAGACAGCGGTAAATTATGGAGCGGCGCACGGAGCGCTCGCCATGACCACGCCGGGAGATACTACGATGGCAAGTAAAAAGGAAGTAGAAGCCATTATGAGGGGCGCGGGGGCACGTGTAAAAAGATAAGTTATTATTTTCATCAGCTGTACAGTCTTGCTGCTTCCATGAACCAGTCTACATGGGTAAGTGGTGTAGAAGCCGGGAGATCGCAGCCTGCCGCAAGGATGAAGCCGTGTCTGGATGTTCTGCCGATATTGATCACTCTCTTGATCTCATTAAAAATGATCTCTTTGCTGCCGTTGAGTACGATGTTTACAGGGTCAACATTTCCCGTGATGATAAAATCCCCACCCATCTCATCAACGGCTTCTTTCAGATTGCTCAACGTCGACAACGACGCTGGTCATGTATGCGTATCAGCTTACCTTTAAGAATGGGAAAGCCGGATATGGTATGGCGGTAACCAATGTCCTGATGTTGATGATGTTGGTTATCGCGTTGTTCCAGCAAAGATATATGAGACGTGATGTTTCTGAGATATAAGGAGGAGCATGATATGAAGAAACTGTTACGTATAGGCAGTGACATATTGCTTTTGGGATTGATCTTGATCTGTGTTCTTCCGTTTGTATATATGCTCCTGATGTCTTTCCGGAGTACGGTAAATGCATATGATTTTCGGTTCGGCATCTCGAACCTTACTATAGAGCAATATGTGACGATATTTGAGGATCCGGTGTTTGTGCGGTACTTTTTCAACAGTGTCTATGTGGCTGGAGCAGGGGTGATCCTGACGCTTCTGGTTCCGTCAAAAGCAATCATGGTCCCGCTTTATATCGTAGTTAAGGGATTGGGATGGATCAATACGTATAAGGCGCTGATCTTGCCGATTCCAACGGCATTCGGTGTATTTCTCATGCGTCAGACTATTCTGGGGATTCCGGAGGAGTTGATCGAATCGGCGAAATTGGATGGCGCTTCGAATGTGAAGATACTCTGGAAGATCATTCTGCCGCTTACCAGGTCCGCTATGATGACACTTTCCATCGTGACGTTTATCGGGGCATGGAATAATTTCCTGTGGCCTCTGATCGTCGCGACGAAAGATGAGATGCGTACGCTTCCCTTGGCTCTTACTACGATGAAGACACAGTATGAGATAGATGTGGGGCTTTTAATGGCTTGTGCTGTGGTCTCTTTTGTACCGACTTTTATTGTATATCTTGTACTGCAGTCGAAATTCGAAGAAGGGGTTGCCTTGAGCGGCCTGAAGGGATAGAAAGGATTGCCTTTCCGCCTGTGCGGGTGAAATGTCATTCAAGGGACGGAACAACTTCCGTCTCTTGAATAACGTTTACGCTGTTGGTTTTCGGCAGAGAATCCGGCTAATTCAGATTCAGCTTTTTCTGCATCAGCAGATAGGTAACCGTATAGGCGCCGATTGCCAGGATAATCTCCAATACAAGCGAAAATAGAAATAATCTTGCATACACCTGATAGATCACGCCGTCGTTCACCATCATTACAAAAGAACTCTCATCCGCCGCATGGATGAAGGACGACATGGAAAAGACCGTTCCTGCAATGCTGCAGATGATACTGACAATGGTATTGATGACAAAGTAGACGACCACCGCTCCAAGCACCCTGTGATTAGAAAACAACTGTCCGATTGTAATGGATACATAGATGAGTACAACGTTACCGACTGCCGAAACGATAAACAGGACAGCGAACGCAAGCAGGATCTTTCCATAGCCTGTAGAAGCAGGAAAGCCCATGGCACTCAGCAGTTCATCCCAGGAAGATGAGAAGCTGTCTAGAACCGGCCGTGTCAGAACCAGGATAAATAAGCTCAGGATGACCATCATCATATCAAGCAGCGTCCATACACTTCCGGAAACTGTCTTAGAAATCAAAAGCTGTCCCCTTGTGACAGGGAGTGTATGGGTCAGGTAGCCCTCGTCGGAATACAGATTCTTGTAAAAACAGATTGCGATCATCAGCATTGTCCCGAATACTGCCGTCATGAATAATATCACATATATAATAATTCCGATTATCGTTGCGATAGCGCCTGCATTAGAAAGCCTGCCGGGATCGCTCATAAGCCTTCCGACAAACAGAAGTCTTCCCAGAACTGCGGTAATCAAAAGCATCGCGTGGATCACGATCAGATAACGGCTTAACGCCTTAAAATCATATTTTATCAATTTTCTTAACATCTGAATACCTCCCTGAATAACACATCTACGGATTTCTTCTGCTCCATACGGATATCATCTACCGATGCGTTTAATACCATCTGGTCGTTTTGCAGGAACAGTACGCGGTCCAGGATATTTTCAATGTCTGAGATCAAATGAGTAGACAGCAGAATTGTTGCGTTCTCATTATAATTGGTAAGGATCGTATTTAAAATATAGTCTCTGGAAGCCGGATCGACGCCGCCGATCGGTTCATCCAGAACATAGAGGGAAGCGTCCCTGCTCATCACCATGACCAGTTGTACTTTCTCCCTTGCGCCTTTGGATAGTGTACGAAGCTTCGCGTGAAGTTCAATGCCCAACGCCTCTAGCATCTGTTCGGCATGATTTCTTTGGAAGTCCTCATAAAAATCTTCAAAATAAGAAATCAGATCGGCAACCTTCCAGGAAGGCGTAAGATAAGTGCGTTCCGGCAGATAAGAGACAATCTTCTTCGTCTCTGCGCCTGGTGTGCTGCCGTCGATGTGGATATAGCCCTCCGTAGGAACCAGCAGATCATTGATCAGCTTGATCAGGGTAGTTTTCCCGCTGCCGTTCGGACCAAGAAGTCCTATGATCTGTCCGCGTTCCAGGGACAGATTCAGGTTCGATAATGCCATACGTCCGTTACTATAGGATTTTGACAGGCCGTAACATTCTAAAATAGGTTTCATGCTTTCCGTTCCTCCTTTAATCTGTAACGATTGTAATTAGGTATGCCATAACCTATTACTAAATTGGCAT
>OFFP01000814.1_pt1 | contig 24046 bp, 12 predicted proteins | sample 1521431 | NCBI WGS metagenome assembly OFFP01 (sample SAMEA3504104, study PRJEB24116) | mouse gut metagenome | biome: mouse gut; feature: mouse-associated habitat; material: faeces | place: Denmark | collected 2011
GGAGAGGGGGAGATTCGAACTCCCGGTACCTTTTGAGTACACACGATTTCCAATCGTGCTTATTCAGAGTTGATATAATACCCTTTCTCAGCGCACGCGGATGGCTTTAAACCCATACTTAAATTAATTTCAATACGTTAAACAACATATCTTCCCATAACTTCTCCTGAAACCGGCCCTAGGGAACAGGTAAAAACAGGGGAAAATTGGCCTCATCACCAATGATTTCACCAATGAAATCACCAATGGCATTTGGGCTCTCAGCCATCGTCTAGTTTGCAGTACCCGCGTATATCATCCACTAGAAGCAAGCAAGTCAACATCTTCACAGTGCTTATAAAGATCGCATATCTTTCCCGCGGTTGTTCGAAACTGATTTCTCCTGTGGGTTTGCCAAGTACCATTCAGGCGCCGTGTAAATTTTACTCCAGGATCATGATATATGTTCCCACTGGCAATTGCCTGAAGAATCAATGAAAAATCAGCGCCTTCCCCAAGTCGGACCACATGGCTGTACCGATAGAAGGTATTTCCATCTTCATTTTTCTTCTCACACGGTACATACGCCGTATGGCCATGCTTGTGTTTCCAGTGCTCCAGAAGGCCAGTTGCCGTCCAGCCCGCAGCAATCTCCCCATTCTGCTCGTCTATAAGAAAAATACCTGCACCTGCCGGGTCGACAATCTTGCCTCCGACTATCCCTCTCACTTCCAGAAAAAGCCTGTCATCCTCCCTGTGTTCGCCCGCACGCCGCGTTCCGGTAAAATAGAAGACGCCCTCACCCTTTGATATGGCATATCTCTCCCTGAACTGCTCCAAATCGCGTGTATAGAGACCGGTCGTCGGTTCTGGTGTCATCAGGGTAATACGCGCACTTTCATTGAGCCGTGGCCAGCGGCTGGGTGTACAGGCCTTCAACTCCCAGTCCAGAAAGTCAGGCAACGGAATCCCGTTTGGCGTAATTCCGAACATGCCCTCGAGGGTATAGCCTGCACCATTGACGGCACCATAGGGTATATATTCCCCATGTGCTCCCAGTCTGAAAGAGGCAATCCAGCCAGTCTGGCATATTTCCAGCAGCTTGTGACACAGAATATCCCGGGAGGAAGAAGCGGCTGGTTGAAGAGGAATTTCTACAAAAACAGGAGAAAGGCGGTGTACCTCTCCTGTTTCTAGCCACTGCATCGCTTCATTGGCAATGGCACTGCCAGCATCTTCCAGCCATCCGAAAATGCGTCCGCTCTCTGTGATGCCAAGAAACAGAATCCGTCCGGCCGTCCGACTGCTCATCAGTGCGCCGGGACTGGCAGCACACCCTTTCAGGAAGCCCGACATGCGTACTTCAGGATACTGCGGATACAGAATCAGCTGGGCATATGGTGCTCTGACAGATTCCCCATCATCGTTCAGCCACCAGAAATCAAGCGCTGACTTGATTATCTGCCGAGGCGATGCACCATGCTTTCGGCTGAGTCCCGGTTCGGCATGAAGCTCTCCCCCCGGGATCATTTTCAACGAATCATATCCGCTACCAAGGTAAATCTGTTGCTTGCTGTTGTCGTTCGTGGACAGGACCTTGAACAGCAATCGAACAACTCCCAGACGAATCATCTCCTGCCGCAAACCTTCAAGAGATGCAAAGGGCATATAAAACTCCTTTTTTTCACGTGAACAATCTTGCCTGTTTTGGGAACCCGTGATACAGATGAAACAGTTTCTGGGGAGAAAATTACCGATGAAAAATGGGTACTATACCACTTCCGAAGCCGCCGCACTACTGGGCATCAGCAAGGCAACGCTTCTCCGTCGAATTGATTCGGGAGATATCAGGCCTGATCGAACCGACAGAGTGACTGGCTATCATTATTTCACTCAACGAACAATCAACACACACCTGTACTACAGATACCGGCACTCGTGTCACACAATCATGGAAACTTGCAAGGAATTACCAGTGTTCACATTCATTGATCTTTTTGCAGGCATCGGAGGAATCCGGCTTGGATTTGAAGCTGCCGGAGGGACCTGCCTGTTTTCTTCTGAAATCGACAAATATGCCATAAAAACCTACAGGCATATGTTTCGAGATCGTCAGGAACATGAACCGGCTGGTGATATTACGAAGATTGATGAACTGGAAATTCCCTTTCATGATATTCTCTGTGCCGGGTTCCCCTGTCAACCTTTTTCCATAGCAGGGGTCAGCAAATACGGTTCCCTGGGCTGGCAACATGGGTTTCAGCATCCTACCAAGGGAACGCTTTTCTTTGATATTGCACGAATACTTGCTCATCATAGACCAAAGGCCTTTTTCCTTGAAAACGTCAAAAACCTCAAATCACATGACAAGGGAAAAACATGGAAGATCATTGAAGCGACTCTCAGAGAGCTGGGGTATGATGTGTACTCACGAATTTTTGACGCGCAACTGGCAGTACCACAACACAGGGAGCGCATATTTATTGTCGGCTTCCGGAGCGATCTGAACGTTCCTTTCGATTTTCCCGAAATTCCACCCCGTCATCCGAAACTGCGCGACATTCTGGAAACACAACCTGTTGATCCCAAGTATACTCTTACAGATCATCTTTGGAAATATCTTCAGGATTATGCAGCCAAACACAAAGCCAAAGGCAATGGATTCGGCTTTGGCCTGGCGGACCTTGACGGGGTTACCAGAACACTCTCGGCCCGCTATCACAAAGACGGCTCCGAAATTCTCATTCCTCAGCCGGGCAGAAATCCCCGAAGACTGACCCCGGCCGAGTGTGCCCGCCTGCAGGGATTCCCTGAACCATGGTGGAAACCCGTCGTGAGTGATACACAGGCCTATCGTCAATTTGGAAATGCCGTTGCTGTTCCTCTGATTGAATCTGTTGCAAAACACATGATCCAGTGCATGGCGGCACGAAAGCAGGCTTGAACAAAAGGCCATCATAATGACAGATATCGTATCTACCGAAACAAGACACCGCATGATGGCAGGTATTCGTTCAAAAAATACAAAACCGGAAATACTAGTACGGCAATGGCTCCATCGCCATGGATATAGATTTCGACTTCATAGAAAAGATATTCCGGGAACGCCCGACGTTGTTCTCCCTCGCCACCAGACACTGATTTTTGTTCACGGATGTTTCTGGCACCATCATGAGGGCTGTCGCTATGCTTATACCCCCGCGACCCGGACTGAGTGGTGGATAGCAAAGTTTGAAAAAAATCGCATACGGGACATCAACGTCATGGAACAGCTCAGAACCTCGGGTTGGCATGTGTTGGTCATCTGGGAATGCGAGATAAAAAATGGTAGTTTTACCAGTATACTGGAAAATTTTTTCCGCCAAATTGAAATGGGGAACATTGCCTGAAAAGTCATGGCCGGGAACCAAGAGAATGTCCCCGGCCTTCAACATTACCCCCACACGCTCTGGAACGCCTCGCCCTTCTGCCGGGCCTTCGGCGTCATGCGTGCCTGCCTCCTGCGCTGCGTCACCCGCTTCTGGACATCCTTCATCAGGATACGCATGTACGGCTTCCCTTCTTCCTCCATCTTCGCGTTCCAGTCCTTCAGTACCTTCCGGGCCCGCACCATTTCCGCGCTGTCTCCGGCGTCCAGCGCCTTGACCATGATGGTGGCCACCTCATCCGCCTTGTCAGCCCGCACCCCGTCGGAATGTCTCGATGCGGCGTAGGCGTCGTAGCTTCTGGTTGCGGAAACCGGCTGGAAGCCGAGCAGCTTGCCCAAGGCCTCGCCGGATGACAGCCTGCGCGCCCCTCGCTCTCCCGGATCGTTGATGTCCCGCCCCTTCAGGGTTTTCTGCCCTTCCGTGGCAAGACGCCATGCCTTCATGCCGTTGCTGACGGCAGTGGGCACAACTTCCTCCACGGCTCGCCAATAATTGTCCGCACGCATGGACTCCATGACTTTGGAAGGCCGCTCCACGAACATGTCCCACGGGATACCGATGATGTCCCCTATTCCTTCCGTCAGCACTTCCTTGGGAGTGCTCCCCTTCTGCATACCCCCGGTCAGGGCAAGCTCCATCTTCAACGAGCCGCCCAGATTGACGCCCGCCCCGGCGGGAAGGCCGTAGCACACGATGTCCCGCAACGTTGTGTTCGGAGGAAGCTGCTTGCGGATAGCCTCCGTCCAGTCGTCGTCATCTCCCGTAGCGGCTTGGAACAAGGCCATGAGCGTCGCGTAGAACGGCAGGGAAACGAGGCCGCCCAGCGCGGTGGTGGCCCCCAACCCCTTGGCAACCATGATCGCCCCTTCCCTGCCCTGCGTCCTGAGCGCCCACGACCACAAGCCAAGCAGGTTGGCGGTGAAGGTCTTGAACGTGAACGCCGCGCCGAGCCCGCGCCCGGCCGTGGAGGAACGGAGCAGTTCCGGGGCATTCGTCTTGCCGTAGACAAAATGGGAATCGCGCACAATCTCCTCGGCAAAGGCCCTGGCCTGTTCATAGGTGGCCTTTTCTCCCTTCACGCCGTACCGTTCCCGGGCGGCCGCCTTCAGCTTCCCGTCACGGGCCGCCCGGAAAGCCGCAAGCGCGAGGGAACCGCGGTTGAAGCGTTCCGCCACGCTCATGGGATAGCCCATGACCTTCATGAATTTGTTCCAGACGCGGCTTGCCGGACCGCCCGTCACCTGCCCGCGCACCTCTTCCATGTAGGCGTCGGTGATCAGTGCGTCGCCGTACAGGTCCTGAATGAGCCGGGCCTCCTCTTCCGAGAGCCCCTTGCCCTTGTCGGCGGTAAACCGTCTGGCGTACTGGTTGACGATCTGCTTCTGGGCGCCGTCGGTGTAGGCGCGCGCCCCGCCCTCCACGTCCATTTGCAGACGCGGCACGCCGACGATGACGTTCTGGGTGAGGTTCAGCACGGCGGTCTTGATGTTCCCGCCGAGATACCACGCGAAGGCCGCCGATTTGATAGTACCCACGGTACGGTCCACGCGGTCGCTGTTTTGCAGCATGTCCTTGACGTATTGCGAGGTGTAGCTCCATTCCTGCGGATGAGCCTTTGCGTTGATCCTGCCGAGTGCTTCGGCAAAATCTCTGGATGCTTCCATCTTGGTCAGCCAGCCGGTAAGCCCGCTCTTGTAGTCGTAGAGCACCCGGAAGAGGTCGTCCTTCTCGAAGCCGGGTATGTTCTTCCGTCCGATGGCATGAGAGCCCCATCCCGCAGACTTCATCACGTCAGCCACGGACTCGTGCAGCACCTCGGCTATCCGCTCCGCCTGCTCCTTGTCCGAAACTTTGGACAAAGCCGCCTTGATCACCTGCTCCATCGCCTCAGGGTCAAGGACACGCCCGAAAGCCTCGTCGGGAAGCTTCGTGTTTTCGTCGAGGTCAAAGACAGTGTCGGGATATTCCTTCTTCAGCGCCTCAAGCCGGTTCTCAAAGTACCGCCGGGCATACCGCTTGTGCAGCGCGTCGAAGTGTTCACGGTAGACGACCTCGCCCTTCTTGTCCTTCCCCTGAATGAAGTAGTCCCCATATCGATGGTGTGGGAAGTAGTTGTGGATGTGCCCAATCTGGGTACGGAACTCCTGAATGGCCACGTCTCCCATCTCGCTCATCCGGGCAAGACGGTTGTGGGCGCGCATGAGGTCGTTGTCGAGGCTCACCCGGATTTCGCGCATGGCCTTTTTCACGGCGTCGGACCCGGGCTGTCTGGAAAGCCATTTGTCGTAGCCCTCATACCATTCTGGATTGGCCTTGATGGTGGTGCGCCCGCTCTCCAGCTCTTCGTCAGTCAGAAACTTGTCGACGCCTTCCAACTCGGCAATCTGCTTGCCGTCATTATCCCAGACCAGCTTTTTCAGCTCGTCCATGTCCTTGCCGGACAGCTTGTTCTCTCCGAACAAAGAAGGGATTTCCTGAAGGCTCCGGGCGCGTTCCGCCGCCCGTTCATCCTGACGCTTGAGCTGACGGTCATACACGGCTTTGAAGCCGGGGAACCGCTTCGCCATCCAGTGCGGCAACATGAAAATCCGCTGCATGAGCGTCACGTCACCGGACTTTCCAAAGATGCTTCCAATCCACGGATCGTTCTTGGCGAGATTCAAGGCATCCTTGGCGCTCATGCCGGTGATGTCTCGTACATCTTTGATGTCCCGCAGGGAGGCCAGCGGCTTGCCTTCCTCCCTTCCCTGCTGTATATTTTCCTTACTGCTTTGCCCCCGTTGGCCTTGTAGGTTTCCCGTCTGGTCTTTGGAAGGGATTCCGGGAGTAAAAGGATTAGAGGGGGTCTGCTCACCAGATGTAGACGAAGAGGGGGGTGCACTCTTCCAAAGCTGCTTACGCGTAGCCGCCGTAGGATAATTCATATCCACGGGGTACGCGTTTTTTACTATGTAGTGGCTACCATCTTTCTCCAGCTCGATGAACCCTGCCGGTCTTGACGTCTTCCCATTGTTTTTCAGGATAAGAAGACTCCTTTTTTCACCTTCCCATATTTCATTGTAGCCATTCACCAAATCCCATACGAATTCCTGCACGCTGCCATATCCTGCGGCCCGAATTTCATTGCCGTGGTTGGCTTCAATATGCGTCAGGCCGTATCCCCCCGATAAGGAGTGGATTCCACGCGGAAGCCGAATCGGGGCCGCCCGCAACAAACGCATGTCCTTCAGGCGAGTCGCCGGGAACTGCGCGAAATCTACGCTTCCATCCGGCAAGGTGACGAAGTCCGTCTTCTTCCCCATATCCGGCGAGAAACGGGCATTATTGGGGTCATTGCGCTTGGATGCCAACGGCTCCACACCCTGTGAAGGCGCAATCGGCTTGACGACATCATCTTCGGTGAGTATTCTGTTTTCACGAAGTCTCGCTGGGAGTTTGCGCACTCTGGGCAATTGTAGCCTGTTTGTCCGCGCCCATGCGAGACTTTTCTTTTTGTCCTGATAAAGGAGCCGCCCCTCTTCCATCTGCCGCGCATACCACGCCTCGTTGCTTCGCTTGTAGGCGCTGGCAATGTCGTTGACCCTGACGCGCTGTTTTTCAGTATCCAGATGAACGGCCGCCATAACCGAACGGCCCTCATGCTTGAGTTCCGTGAGAACGACGAAGGAATCCGCCTGCGACGCCGACTCGAAGACCATAATCGGCTCGGCCAGCGCACCGGGAAGCTGCTTCACCAGTTCCTTGGGAAGCCCGTGGTCCACCTTGTCGGAAAGCACCTTGCCCAGATTGTCCGCAGTCATGGTCATCGGCAAATCCGGCGCGCCCAGCTTTTGCAGCACATCAGGGGTATGGCAAACCGTCATGAGTCGCGGTTGCCTTCCTCCTATACCCTGATGAGGGCGGAAGGCGTCCACCTGCCGCCCCCACTCGGCCGTATCCTGCTGAAGCTGTTCCCATACCTTGCGGGAAGCCTCCATATCCGAACCCGACTTGTCCACCGACGCCATAGCCGGAACCATGCCGCCCTCGCCGCTGCCTTCCGGCCTGCCTTCAAAGACATACCGATCCAGAGCGGACAACAACCTGTCCACGTTCTCGTATTTCATGGAGCCGGTGCGCCCGGTCACGGCATCTACCAGCGCGTGCCACGCCCGCAGCACGGCATCGACGACGCGCCGCCAGTACGTTTTGTCCTGCCCGGAGAGCTTGTCCGCCGCCCGCTTCTCGGCGAGGCTGGCGAGGTATTCCTCCATGACCAGCGCCCGGCCCTCCGTATCCGAACGCGGGTCCACGCCGTAGCGCCGGGCAATGGCCGCAATGCCCGCGTTGCCCATGCCCCCCATGCCCTGCCACAGCCGATTGAGCAGTCGGCGCGTTCCTGCCACGCCGAAGAGTCCGCGCAAACCGTGATGCACCATGTTCTCGTGCATCCACACTTCCGCCGCGCGCTCCGGGTTCCGCAGGTTATCCGCTACCAGATAGACCGTACCCGTCTCGGTATCGTAAACCCCCTCCACCTGCGAGGCCATGTGGCCGTAGGCATCGCGGACCGCCCTGGGCAGTTCCTCGAACGACTGGACCACCCGTGTCTCGGCGGCGTTGGCCGCCCGTTTCCCCAGCGCATCCGCCACGGACTGCACGGCGGCCTTGCGCACGCGGCGCCGAGAGGCCGGGGCCTCGTTGAGGAATTCGCCGGGCTTGACGGAGGAAAGCACGCCGTTCTCAAGGCGTGAGGGCTTGACGGCGTCCCGGAGCACGCCTAAACTGATTTTACGGATAGCTTCGATTGCTGTATGGACTTCGAATCCATAGTGTTCAGTGATAGAGGCTACTTCCTCAGCCTCGGTTGCCTGCGTGAATCCCACCTTGTTGTGGGCTGGTTCACGGTACAGGATCGGGGTTGTTTTCTCAGCTCCGGTTGCCTGCGTGGGCACCCCATTATTGGGGACCACCCCACGGTACAGAACCGGAGCTATTTCTATTTCCCGCAAAGCGTGATCTTTGTAGCGTAAGTCTTCAATAGCTCCTTCTTTCAACGTCTCCTTTCTATAGTGAATTTCCACACCAGAAGGGACATCAAATTTCATTTTTACGGCGTACAGCGCATCCCCAATCCGCAGAGCCGAGTAATAGACTTCCTGCCCCCCCAGGTTGGGATGCCGCGCATCCTTCGCCTCGAAAGAATCGAACTCCGCTCGTCTGACCAATTCGTTCAATCCGGCGTACGCCTGGTTATGCGCCTCTTCCCGCACGCGCTTGATGGACGCTTCCAGATTGCCGTTGCCGAACCTGACCTTCTTTCCGGTGGAAAGAATCGTTTCTTCCCGCTTGTCAGCAAAGTAATCCTTGAGCCACTTTGCCAAATCACGGGCCTTCTTGAACTCGGGCACAATCCCCGGATCGACTTCCACCACCGTAACGGGCGTCGAATCGGATGGCCGGGCGGTGTCCTCCTTCAATGAGGCAAGAAGTTTCGCCGTATCGGGCTTCTCGATGATGACCATGCGCGTATTGACGCCCGTGGTCACCGGCAGTGCCGGATCGTTGAACGAGCCTTCGGCCAGCTTCTCCGAAGTCCCTCCCACCTCTTCCAGCCAGTCACGGAATTCGGCGGCCTTCCTGTCCTTTCCGAAGAAGGACCCCTCACTGACGATGGCAACCAGCCGCCCACCGGGATTCAGCATGTCATAGGCCCGGCGTACATGTTCGTTATCCTGACGTTTGGAGAAAGGCGGATTCATCAGGATGCGGTCATAGCCCCCATCCGCCGGGACAAGCTCCATGAAATCCTTTCCGACGACCTCGTAACCCTTGGCTTCAAGCAGTTCGCGCTTTTGCGGCTCCAGCTCGGCCACCACGGGCTCAACGCCCTTCTCCCGGATACGGTCAGCGATATGTCCCATCCCGGCCGAAGGTTCCAGAACGGCCATGCCCGGCCTGATGTCCGCAGCCGCCAGCATTGCTTCCGTCACCGCCGCAGGCGTCGGGAAAAAGTCCAGCCATCCGCGAGTCTTTGCAGCGTCACGCATGACAGTGCGTTCAAGCTCCCGCACCTTGTCCTGTCCAGCCTCTTCCTGAAGACCAACGAATTCCCGCAGAGCCATCCGGTATTCGGCGGGCGTCTCAATCCCCATCCGGGCAAGGGCCTTCCTCTTCTCCCGAATGCCGGAAAGCTGCCACGGAATGTCGTGGGAAGCGCTTCCCAGCTTGTCGAACAGTTCATCGACCAGTTCGGGACGCAGGGAGAGCATCCTGTCATCGTCGCCCTTCCACACGCCGCGTTCCTGAGCCGCCGACGGGGAGAGAATGATGCGGTTCTCCCCGCGCTTCACGGGCAGCACCACGGCCCTGCCGCGATAGCCGCTGCGGGCAATGGCCTTTTCCGCATCTTCGCGGGATTTGAATACGGCGGGCTTGCCGTCCTGTGTCGCATAGGTGGAAACCTCCTCCAGATGCGAACGGGCAAACTCCAGATAGCTTTCGGTCACATCGTCGGCCACGGAAAGAATCTTTTTGCCGAGGTTCCTGGTGCCGTCCTTCTCCATGAGTTTGCGCCCAAGCTCGGCCCAACCGGAACGATAAAGCCTGTAGTGCGGGAACGCTGCAAACTCCACGGTGTGGGCCGTCGCCGGTTCTCCGCTGTGCTTCTCGCGCTGATCCCATTCGGGATATTTCGTCTTGTCCTCTTCCCCTTTCGCCATTCGCAGATCGTCACGAAGCAGCTCGACCTGCTTTTTCTCCCGCACCCGGTCGAGAAACGTTGCGCTTCCGTCCTTGATGGCCCGGGCGATGTTCCTCATGGTCTTCGCCAATGCTTTATTGGCATAGGCCGCAGCGTCGGCGGTCGCCGCCTGCTGAACGCGCTTCGCCGTGTTCACCTTGCGCGCCGCGTTCAGACTGGCATCAGCGTCCTCATCCAGCCTGTCAGCCATTTCATTGAGACGCTGTACGGCGGTCTGAGAACGGTCATCCTCAAAGGCGTCACGCCGCGCCTTCGCCGCTTCCTGAGCCTCGGCCTTGTCCCCCTGCGCCAGCTTCAAGAAGGCTTCCGCCTGCTGACGTTCGGTGAACTGGAAGCCCGGCACGGCCCCGTTGCCACGGAACTTGGAATAATACCCACCAAGCCGCTTGGCACTGGACAACAGCACAAGGTAATCCTCCCGGCTTACCCTGTCTTCAAGGCGAACTACGAACAGATCATGCCCTTTCTGCGTGTGCCTGGTGGCAATGATTTCCCCGTCCGTGGTCTGGGAAGCAGAGGAGAGGGCAGGCTCCGCCTTCGTCTTCCGGCTGCTTCTGCTTGCTTCCGCCGCAAGACGGTCAAACCGTTCCCGCTGCTCGAACGAAAGCAGCTCGCGGGCCTCGGCAGCCGTCTTGCCTTCCATATGGAAACGCATGAAAGACCGGAAATCATCCAGCGTTTTCGGGTTCTCGACGGCTTCTCTCTCGGCCTTGCGGCGGCTGGCATCCTCTTCACGTTGTTCAGCCATGCTCTTGGCAAAATCCACCAGCGTCTGCTCGCTCTGGGCATCCACAATCCTGCGGATGCTGGCTTCGGTGGCCTTCCGATACGCTTCTGCATCCATGCCCATCATCCCGCTGACGGAATAGGACTGCCCAAGCGTGAAGTCCGACAGCATGTCCCGATACAGGGCATCAACAATATCGGCCTTCCTGTCCCCCTTATGACGCCACGCAAACATGGAGCCGCCACGTTCCAGCAGTTCCTTGACGGTCATGCCGGACAATTCGGCGCGAACGGCCTCCTCATTCTCCAGCAAGTCGGAAAAGCCGCGGCGGTATTCCTCAAGAGTGGCCTTTCCGGTCAGAAGGGATTTGTAGAGATTCCGGTGACGGTCAATCCTGGACTCAGGAGATTCCGAATTGACTGACTGCTTTTGAGTAACTATAGTAGAAGAAGCACCGCCGGAATTTTCGGCGGGCATACTGGCTCCACCGGAGTGCGACGAAGGAATGCGCTGTTCGTCGCCTAACGTAGCAGTTACAGGTCTATCGTCCGACTGCCGCTCCGCTGGAGTCTTTTTGTATTCATAGCCTGTCAACAGCCACATACGTTCCTTGCCAAGGTACGAAAGGCTTACAACGGCTTCCGCATTGCCATCGTTTGCTACGACATACACTCTTCCGGGGAAACCTTCCCTTTGTTCAGTCTTCCCCTCAGAAATGATGGTTGGCAATTTTCGGACAAAGGCGACTCCATCGTCACCGCTCTGATCCCTGCGCTCAATGATGTGGGCCAGTCCAAATCCTCCCTTGCCCATCTTGCCCCACGGCAAATCAATATCCCCCAGCCCTTCCTTGTGGAACGCGGCGGGAACATGGCCTTCCTTCGTCTTGATCAGGTGTTCGATGGCCTCTTTCGGCTTCCCGCTGAATGCGGGGAAAGCCGTTCCGAATACATCCCCACCGGCCTTTTTCGGTGGTTGCTCCTCCGCTTTCTCCTTCGCCTGCGGCTTTCCTCCCTCCCGCTTTTCCGGCTTGATCGGGACGACCTCTTCTTCCATCCCGAAGGCATCGCGGAAGGCCCTGTCCTGCGGTTTCGCTACGCCGGGAATATTACCCGCTTCCGGGGATAATCGGGCATTTTTGAGGTAACTCTCGAACGCCTTGACGTACTCGCCCTTCTTCGCGTCCAGCGCCATGCGGAACAGGGCTATGGCCTGCTTCGAGAAATCCTGTATGGGAGCCCGGCCCGTGCGCATGTCCAGTTGCTTCAGATAAACTTCCGCGTCCTTGATGCCGCTGGACCTGAAGCCGACCAGCAGGTCCACGGAATCCCTGACGTGCCCGGTGATGTTCCACGGCTTGCCGATGCCTTCGGCCACCAGAATGTGGGGGATGACGGCATCGAGCTTGCCGACGACATCGGCAGGGAGTTTCGCCAGCGTTTCGTAGCTCCGCACCACTCGCCCGCGCAGCGCCTCCTCCACGACCTTCTTGCCATCGGGATTGAGCAGGCCGTCCGCGCCGACGTAGGCGTTGCGCTCGGAACGCTGGATCACGCCGTCCTCCATCATCCGCTCGACGATGGATACAGACTCGGGTGCATCAAAGTATTGACGCAAACTGTCGGCGTTCTTCAGGCCGCTTGCCAGCATCTCCAGCGTCCGTCTGCCGAACCTGTCGCCGCGAGACTTCCCGGACGCCCGTTTCTCCCTGGCGTCCTTGAAGTCATCGTTCATGGCCGTGACAAGCTGCTGGCGCTCCTCCGACGACATGCCGCGCTCAAGACGACGTACGAGTACGGGTGAGCGCATGGCGTCTACCTGCGCGGGATCGATGCCGAGCCTGTCGGCATTGGCTTTCAACGCCTCGCGGTACTGTTTGCCGCGTTCGGGGAAGGAATCGTAGGCCCGGGCGATGGACATGGCCCGCCCGTTGCCGCCGAGGACGTTGTTGTCCTGATCGATGACCGGAGCCCCGTGGTTTGCGTCCACGGACTCCATGAGGAAAGCCGGATCGAGTTTGGCCGCATTCTCCATGACCTTGGCCCGACTGCCCGGCTCGTCATGGTAGCGCCGCTCGTTCTCCAGCTCGTAGGCGGGATTCTTCTGAAAGCCTCTCGCAGGCAGATGGGACGCCCGCACATCGTCCGCTTCCAGCAACTCGTAATGTGCGGGCTCGTCCGCCCTGTTCGGAATCTTGATCGCTACAGGCTGTCGTGTCCGTCCGCCTTCCCGTCCTTGCGGGGCAGACTGTGCAGCGCGTCCTCCATCTCCTCCTCGTCCTCTGTCGCCCACGAGGTCAGCAGCCGCGCCATCTCCTCCCCGCTCGCCCTGGAGAAATCCACCTGCATGAGTGCTTCCTTCGTTACCATCTCTTCCGGCGTTCCGTACTGTTTCGCGTTCCGCATACGATCCCTCCTGTCTGATTGTTTTTGATGTATGACCGGCTGCTTCCCCTCTGGAAGCAACCTGCTCCTGCGTCTCCATCCTGTCTTGAGCGCCGCTTTCCACCAGACTAGGAGACGTTTCCGGTACGCTTTCAGCCTGTTCCTGACCGGACTGACGAGTGTCCGCGTGTTCCTGCAACCAGTCGACGATCTTTTCTTTGCTTGCGTTTCTCAAGGTCACCGGAGCGCCTTCAGGCAACTCGGCCAGCAAACGAGGACGGGGCTTCGCCAAAAGCGCCTTGCGCACGGCCTCCTGTTCCGACGGCATGGCCGAACGCGCATCCCTCACGGCCACAGGCCGGACCTCGGGCGTATTCTGGGCAGGCATTACGGCCTGAGCTACGGACGCGGGACGTTCCATCGGCTGACGAGCCAGAGAAGGAACGCTCATCCGTGGTAGTGCGGAGCCCTGAGGAAGGGATTCTGGAACAGGCATCCCGACCTGTCTGGCCTGCGCCGTCGTATCCCCGCGCGGGGCCTGCATGGGAACGCCCCCTGCAGGCTGCGCGGCGGACGTGGACAAACCGCCCACCACGCCCTGTACCGGAGCGGTAGAAGGCATATTCACGACAGGAGACGAAGGCTGGCCATAGGCAAGCTGGGATTTCCCGCCGGACCACAGACCAGGATTCACGCCCGTCAGAGGCTGAACCGGAAGCCCGAGGCGTTCCGGCGCTGCGGGCTGCTCCACCGGAGTGGAGAAATCCGTGGGCGGCGCGATGGGCCCGCGCCCCGTGGACTCGCTTCCCATACGGATGATACCCACTCCTTCGGGCAGACCGCGTTGCGCTTCCGGCAACGCCATGAGATCGACAGTATTCCCACCGGAAATGCGGGGACGAGAATCGTTTCTTCCCTGCGGAGATACGACGGTCCCGTTGACGAAACCTTCGTCGTAAAGGACTTCGTCGGGATCAACCGCGCGTCCTTCGTGGACGCCTTGCCCCGTCGGAACGGGCATGTTCTCAGGGGATTGATCAAAGACGTAGGGCGCGGCAGGAACAGGACGCCCGGAAGACTGCAATGCCTCTTCGGGAAGCAAACGGTCGGCTGGGGTCACTCGCGGCTTCCGCCGTCCTGCCGTATGTCCGATCCCTCCCATGCCAGCGCCCATCACCCCGCCGGAAAGCCCACCGCCCATAGCAGCCTCACCAAGCCCCTGCATGGGATCAATGGCCGGATCAGCCCGTCGCAGTTGCGACTGACTCAAATATTGCTCCGCCGCGCTTTGTGGGGCTTCCTCAAAAAGCCCTTCCGCGAGCGCCTGCTTTGCCATAGTACGCCCAAGGCTCTTTCCGCCTTCGCCTCCCAGCAGCTTCCCAAACATGGCCGATGGTCCAGCCGACAAGATGCCTGTCGCCGCTCCCGTCTCCCAACCTACGGCAAAGGCAATATCGTTTGCTAACGCTTTGCGCGCCGTGACCGGATCGCCAAGGCTTTGCAGGTAAAGCCCATACTCCGGCGACTGTTCCAGCTTGTCTTCCGGCAACGTCATCACGGCATCGTAGGCGTCGCGCGAATTCTGCGCCCCGCTCACTGCACCTTCGCCAATCGCGCCGCCCACCCTCCAAGACAATGCCCGCGATAAGCCCATCCTGCCAAGAAGCCCGGCAATGGCACCGCCGCCGCCCATCCCCGCCACCGTCGACGGTATGGATTCCGCTACGAATCCACCCACCTTGCGCGGCAGATACCCCCAAGCATCTCCCGCAGAATAACTGCCATCCGCATTCTCTTTGAAAAACTCCGTATCCTGCGCCAGTTTCATGTCGGCGGAAAAGCCCTTTCTCTTCTCCTCGGCACTGTTCTGGAAATACTTACGGGCCGCGCCCGCCCGTTCAGCAAGCCAATCCAACCCAACAAGCTCACTTCCCTTTTCCGCAAGCCAGAACGGTAACGAGGCCGTATCGTTGATACCCGCGGCAAAGGCATGGCCCATGTCGTTCAGATAACTTCCCTCCCCGATTTCCTCGGGGCGGATGGGAGCGTCAGGATGGCGCTTGTTGTAGTCCCGCACCTGAACAGTTTCTTCATTCTCCTCTGTCGGTCCCCCGAACTGCTGTGCGAAGTGCTCGAAGGGCACGTCGGGGGCAGTCTTGGCGTGAACGGCCCTGGTCAGTTCATAATCCGTGAACGGCGCGTATTGAGGATAAAATTCGCGAATTTTTGCAAGGCTCAGCATTTTTTCTCCTTTGTCATTTCAAGCTTTTGACCGAAGGAGAAAGGAGAGAAGAAAAATTATCGGTTCACTCTATATAGATAATTTTATATAGTCTCCATAAAAAGGAGGCGACAATGAACCATCTCGTGAAATGCTTGCTGCTGATGTCTTTCCTCGTCATGGCGCCCCCGTTCGCGGTCGCTCAGGACACACCGCCCACGGTTACACTGGACGCCTGCGGACAAATTGCCGGGCTCTCTCCGGACGTGATGGACCTCATCGAGCAACGCCGGGGGTGTTGCTCCTGGCATGGCGGCGTGTGCGGCTGCTCCAGCGGAGGACGGGTCGAGTGCTGCGACGGAACGCTCAGTCCCTCGTGTAGGTGCAGGGCTGACGATCCCAAGTCGCCGGACGTGAAGGGTTAGAAGGAAGAAAGGCGGTTCTTGGAGCCGCCTTTTCTTATTTAACATTTCAGAGATAAAAGAGATTAAAAATTGTTCTTTGAAATTTCTGAAGTATGTAAATTTCCATTTTTCTGCAATACCAGCTCAACAGTGTATCCTTCGTATCCACTTTGGATACGCCTAAAAAAGAATATTTCGTCTGCTTTAGAAAAAACGGTTTCATCACCAAAATAATATTTCTGACCATACCATTGTGTTCCTGAAGCATATTTCAATATATAGTTACCAAGAGGAACTTTTATATCAAGTGTATCTCCACCACGAATATATGCCGTCATAACGGTTTTTTTTGTATCCGTTTTTTCTAATTTTATGTAATAATCCATTCCATATTGAGTTACGACAGAAAATGGAGCTACATTATTACCTTTACTTGTCAAACAACCAGTTTTGGGGCGTTTTTTAGGTTTAAGCTGTGAATTTGGAACAGGTTTATCTTCTTTTATAGTCGGAGGAATTACATTACTTTGAATATTCGACTCCGAAAAACTCTGTACGGTTGGGGAAACATAAGATTTTTTGGGTGTATTGGTAGATATCATCCATATGATAAAAGCTAAAAATATAAACCAAATGAAACACCCTTTTCTTGTTCTAGAACCCTCTTTTTTTGCAGTTCCCGTTGGTTCTTCGCTTTTTTCTTGTTCCTGTTTTACAGAATTTATCAATTGTGTCATCAAAAGAGGATACCCGTCACTATCGACAGAAAAATCACTGTGATTCCTCTTCCAGTGCACGGATTCATTAAGATCAAAATTTCCGCGCAGTTGACCAATAACTGACAGGCAGTTCCATGCCCTATCATAAACACGTCTGCGATTCGCATTCAGCAAAATTGCTTCTATCTCAGGTGAAAAGGTTGACGATTTCACCTTATTCCGAATAGCTTCAGTAGTCGAAAAAAAAGGAATCTGAAGAGTTTTATAAAAATTACGCATGGCTCAGATACTCGTAAGCTTGTTGAATAAGAGCAAAGGCCTTTTCTGCTTCCCTAAAATCTTCCTCTCCCAAATGTTGATATCTATCTGGGTGATGCACTTTAACCAAACGTAAGTAGGCCTTTCGAATATCCTCCTGTGTAGCATCTTCATCGAGTCCAAGAATTCCAAGTGCATGGAGCTTACCCTTTATTGCTCCATATCCTCTAGGCCGGCTTGCCTTGTCCTGAGTAGTTCTTTCTTGAGAATACCTTTTCTTTTCCTTGCCCTCCCACCACACTAAGGAACTGGGATCGCCTATGGGAGGAAATTTCCCGCCAGCTACCTCTAAATATATTACTTCAAAGCGACTGCGGGGCATAGCGAATAAATCTACCATGAATAATAAGAATTCTTGTTCCGCAAAAGTCAAAAACCCGTCGTCCACCGCTACGGCTATCATCAATTTTATTAGGTTATCCAAAAAATCTTGTGATGCATCCATCTTGATGTCTTCAAATGCAAATTGCAACGAAGCAACATCATTATCTTTTACTGATAACTGTATCTTATCGATTTCTTTGTCTGTGACATGGAAAAGCAATAAACGCCTGCACTCATCACTCATAGGCCGTGCACTGAAAAAAGATAGCCAGCAAATGACAACAGCTACGGAAAATTTCTTATTTCCCTGTAAAAAATCAGATAAAAGAGATACTTTTTGGAAAGAAGGCATAATATACCACCTATTCATCTACATTCTGTATAATATCGCTTAACATAACCAAGAAATCTAATGAATGCAAAGAACAGATAGTTGACTGTTTTCTATTTATTTTTCTTATAAGAAACAGGTTCCTCTAGAGTGCTGTTTATCCTTGACTTTCAGTCACTTTCATGATGAACTTCCTTTCACGGAGCCTCGAAACTCCTTTACACGACGGAAGCCAACCCGTGAGAGTGGCTATTTTTGTGCCCTGCCAAGACATGTTTGATGCCTTGGGAGAGGTGTATCATACGATCTTCACGGGTCGGGAGTAGGCTAATACAATACCCTTCGGGGAAATAGGCCTGGCTGTTCGTGTACAGTTTCGAGCTCCCGGCCCTTGCTATTTTGCAGGGCTAATCGAAAACTACACGAGGTTTATTATGTCACAGGCTCTGCTTCTTTCCTCCCCATCTCCCTCCGTTTCCCTACATGATGGCCGTCCTGCTACGACTTCTCTTGATGTCTCCAAGTTTTTCAGGAAGCGGCATGATGCCGTATTGAGAGATATCCGAAATATTATTGCTAACTGCCCGGAAGAGTTTACTGCCCACAATTTTGTGGTGAGTAACTATATGGACAATACTGGGCGATCGCTAGCCATGTACATCATCTTCCGTGACGGCTTTACCCTCTTGGCGATGGGCTACACAGGCCCGGAAGCCATGCGGTTCAAGCTCGCCTACATCGAAGCCTTCAACCGTATGGAGGCCGAACTCGCCAGGCGGAACCGCTCCGCCCTGCCCGCCCGCGCGGGGCTGTACCGGGACCGGATCAAGGCCCTCGACAGGCTGGAGGCGGAATGGCTGGACTTCGCCTCCGAGTCCCGCCAGCGCGCCCGGAAGCTGGAAAGGGAATTACAGGCCATTGGCGAAGGTACGTTCCCGGAACTGCTCCAGCGTGGGTGTACGAAGCGGAACATCGTCATAGACTCTCTGATCCAGCCCCTGACGGCCCCGCGCTACAACGCCATGAATCTGCTCAATGACGCCCTTGAGGAAATGCGCTACGCCATCCGCGCAGTGAAGGCGGCGAATAGGCTGATGATGGGATAACTGGGTAGCCCTCGTCGCCATCATGGACAAGGGCTTCGGCTGGCTCGGCTTCTAAAGAGCCTATCACTACGGGCCGGGAACCGTAAGGACCCCGGCCCGCTCTTCTCTCCTTTCTCTATTCGCTTGTCAAAGAACACAGTTGGTTAGTATCTCAAGTCAAACAAGGGATCGTACTCTTCCGGCTCCGGGTCAGGCACTTGATGCCACCAATCCCGTAGCCACTCCCGTTGGCGGCCAGCCATCTTATCAACCCAATTTCGTTCATCCGGTGGCCCCACAAAGACTTTCGGCACGCCCCACGGTTCCTTGGGTTTATCGGCTTTCTCCTTCCCATTGCCCTTGCCGCTCCCCGTTTTTACGTTAGGCTTCGTTTTGGGCGGTAAAATTCCCAGAGGGTCATCGCCCCCCAGCCCTGATGCTATCTCGCGGTATTCGGCTTCAGTGAGCGGTTTCGTCATATCAGGGACCAGCTTGCCATTTTCGTCAGGAACGGTCTTGAACCACCGCTTGTAGGTTTTGTCATAGGTATAGCCAGCTCGTAACAGGGCGTCCGTCATTGCCGAGTTGCCCGGAGCATTGTTTCCTCCCTGCCGCCCGGCGATGGTGCGCCGCAACTGCGCATCCTTGGCCTGCACTTCGAGAGGTCTGTATCCTTGGCTGTACAAATCTTCGAGGCTTCCGTACATCCCGCCCATCTTTCCGCTGTCGTCGAGGACAAGATACGCAGGGGCTGCCGAGTAATCGTCATGACGGTTCTGCGGCACCACATGAATCGTATGTCCGTTTTTGGTGAGCGTGATCTGACGGTTGGGATCGCCCAACGCCGCCGCATTGTCCGCAATCGTAGCAAGATTGTATCTTGCGGCTGCCGCGAGAAAGTCAGGATTGACGTACTGCATCTCCATGTTCGCGCCGCGCAATATCCGCTGTTCGCCAGCCAGCATACGGTTGATGCTGTCCATCACCTGCTGAGGAGTCATGCGCGTACCAGTATCGATGAATTTCCCGGCTTTTGAAGAACGGAACTCCTCAATAAAATTACCGTCTTGACCACGGTTATACCTGTAAGGGAAGGGAAACTTTGCCGAAAGCTCGCCGGTTATCTGCCCGAAGAGCTCCATGTCGTTTTTCTTGAAGGCTTCCTGCGCCGCAAAAGCCAGCGGGCGAAGAGTGTTACGATAAAGATGATCGTTCGCCTCATCCTTGTTTTTCAGCATCAGAAGACGCGAAGATTCCGTCTTGAGCCGATCCTCCATAAACTTGCTCGTGGCCTGCGACCCGTGCCGGGTAAACAGAATCGGATCATTCCCCAAAGCCGACAGGTCTCCCGTGCCTACCTTTCCGGCGATGTACTCATACGCCTTGTCCACGGCATCCCGCTCGTTCTTCTCGTACCGCGCTTCCCCGATCTGCTGGCCTGTCCGCATGGCATTGCCGAGAAAGTTCATCCCCACCATCGCGTTGCGCCACGGATCATCCGTACTGTAATTATTTGCCATACCAGTTCGTTCCTATAGCAAGTAGCTTGTGAGGCCGGCCAGAGCTCCGGCCGCCAGAAGTCCCCACCCCACGGGCCCGGCGGCGGAAGCCGCGCCCGAAACGCCGCCCACGGAAGGCGCCGCCCCGGACAGGCCCATCCCCGCCCCTGCGCCGGGCAAGCCGCCCATCGATCTCATCTATCCCGTGGTCCCGGGCCCGCCCTGCCCGACGGAGCGCGGCCCGCTCACCATGCGGCCCACGGAGAAACCATGACCTCCGGCGGCGGCCTCACCCTGCGCCTTGCCGGGGCCGGGCTCTGCTGGCGTCTGCCTCTGTGCCGGGAGGAGCTGCGGCAGGCCCTCGCCGTCATGCTTGAGGCCGTGGACGGCGGCCCCGCCGAGCTGGACCTCGTGCTGGTGCGCGATGCGGCGATGGCGGCCTGCAACGCCCGGTATATGGGATGCCCGGGGCCTACCAACGTCCTGTCCTTCCCCCTTGAGGAGGAGCTTGCCGAAGCCTCCGCCCCGGACGGACCGCAGACGTTCCAGCTCGGCAGCCTCGTCCTTTCCGTGGACGCCGTGCGCCGCGAGGCCGGGCTCTACGGACAGGACCCGCGCGAGCACTGCCTGCGGCTTCTGGCCCACGGGCTCGGGCATTTGGCGGGCTACGATCACGGCCCGGAAATGGACACTCTGTGCGCGGCCATGCTCGAAGCCGCGCAACGCTGGCTGAATGCCCAATGAAGAGCAAAAGGGAACAACTGCTTGCCATTTCCACAGGGCTATGGTAGATGCCCCTTCAATAAGGAAGCGCCTTAATGTGCCCCCACACGCCAAGGCGGTTTTCTGTGGCTCCCCTCTTCGGGGGAACGACAACTGGCGAGAGATTCCATCAGAACTTCATTCCCGATTCTGCATGGAAAGGCGTGGCGAGATTGCCACGTCACATAAACTGTCCAAGGAGGACGAACACATGGCTGAAGTCACCTACAAGGGTAAAACCTTCGAAGTTGATGAAGACGGCTTCCTGCTCCACTTCGATGAGTGGTGCCCCGAATGGTTGGAGTATGTGAAGGAATCCGAAGGGATTACCGAACTCAACGAAGACCATCAGAAAATCCTCGACTTCCTGCAGGATTACTACCGCAAGAACGGGATCGCCCCCATGGTGCGCATCCTGTCCAAGAACACCGGCTACAAGCTGAAAGAAGTGTACGAACTCTTCCCCTCCGGCCCCGGTAAGGGAGCCTGCAAGATGGCTGGTCTGCCCAAGCCCACCGGCTGCGTGTGATCCGGCCCGGGAAGATGACTCGCCGCGTGGCCTAGGGCCTGACGGCGATGCCCATTGTCCCACACAGGACGGGAGTTTTGCTCCCGTCCTGTTTTTTTATCTTTTCTGTGAAAACGCCTGGTTTCGGAAAAAAAATACAAGTAAGACTCTTTACCTTTACCTTGGCCGCAGGTAGAGTCCTCCTTAAGCGAATATGGCGGTACCTCCATGACGGCTTTGCGTGTCAGATAACGCTAGGGGATGTCCGACACGGGAAGGGTATTGCGCCACGCGTTCCTGAGGCGTTTCCCTCTCCGGGGACATCCAGGCGCGTCGTTCGCCGATGAATTTTACAGGACGCTCCTACGGTCCCCTTGCCGGTCCCCGGCGGGGGCGAGAACGCCTAACCCCAAGAAACGGAGGCTCACATGAAATTTTCCCGTTCCATTGTTCTGGCTGTCGCCCTTGTGTTTGCATGGGTTACGGCTGGCTTCGCCGCCCACACGGTGGAGCAGTGCGACAAACGCATCGAAAGCTTCAACTATCTCGTGGACTATTCCGGCTCCATGATGATGAAATTCCCGGGCATGACCGAAACCAAGATGGGCGTGGCCAAGGCCGTCATGCAGCGCGTCAATGACGCCGCCGTGCCGGAACTGGGCTATCAGGGCGGCCTCTACACCTTCGCCCCCTATGGCCCCATCGTCAATCAGGGTCCCTGGGATCGCGAATCCATGGCCGCCGGCATCGCCAGCCTGAAGGAAAACCTGGCCATCTTCGGTCGTTTCACCCCCATGGGCAACGGCATTCAGGCGCATAACGCCGTCATCAGCCAGATGACCCCGCGCGCGGCCGTCATCCTCGTGAGCGACGGCGAATCCAACCGCGGCATCAGCCCGCTCGACGAAGTGAAGGCCATCTACGCCTCCAACCCGAACGTGTGCTTCCACGTCATCTCCGTGGCTTCTTCTCCGGAAGGCCAGGCCACTCTTGACGCCATTGCCGCCCTCAACGCCTGCTCCGTGAACGTCAAGGCCATCGACCTGCTCACCAGCGACGCCGCCGTCGACAAGTTCGTGGGCGACGTGTTCTGCCGCGAGCGCATCGCCGTGGTCGAAGACGTGGTGGTCCTGCGCGGCGTCAACTTCGCGTTCGACTCCTCCGCGCTGAGCCCCGAAGCTCAGGGCATCCTGAACGAAGCCGCCCGCATCATCCTGCAGCATCCCGACATGAAGGTGCAGCTCCTCGGCTGGACCGACAGCATCGGCACCGATGCCTACAACATGAAGCTCTCGCAGCGCCGCGCCGACGCCGTGAAGAACTACCTCATCGGTCAGGGCGTCCCCGCCGGCCAGATGATCGCCATTGGTAAGGGCAAGTCCTTCCGCTATGACAACAATACGGAAGAAGGCCGTTACATGAACCGTCGCACGGAAATCGTCTTCATCGACTAAGTTCCGCATAGACATGGAGAAGGGCCCGGCGGAGCTTCGTCGGGCCCTTTTACTCAGGAGGCTCGCTTTCCCATGATTTTTATGAAAAAATCCGCTTTTCTCGCTCTGCTTCTCGCTTCCGTGCTGGTATGCGCGGGACAGGCCAACGCCGCCAAAACCGCCGCGCTTCCTGCTCAGTCGGAAACCACCCTCGACGTCAAGGCCAAACTTGACGCCTTTGCCAAGGGCTATGTGTCCCAGGCCAACAAGTCGCTTCAGAACAATCGCCAGCGTGTTGCCGTGACCAAAGAAAAAGGCAAATACGTCGCCCGATTCAGCGAAGTCGATCCGGATACGCTGACCACGGAAATCTATCCCGGCAAGGGCCCCAAGTGCCAGTATGTCGGGCACATCGTCTATCTCGAAAAAGTGTACGAGTGCATCGGAGATTCCAAGAATGCCGCCCAGTCCGGCGAATTCAAGCAAGCCCGCGCCCGTCGCGTCCGCGAACTGACCCGCTACGACGGCAGCAAGTGGATTTACTAGCCAGAAAGTTTTCCGCGGCGGCCTTCTCCGCAAGGCCGCCACGGGAGTTATCGCTCCCACAGGGATCGCAAGAGCCGTACAACCCGGGTTGTACGGCTCTTTTTTAACGGCCCCTTGGCCCAAGGGAATGGATCGGTTCAGCTCAAAATAAGCTGTTCCCCTTCGCGCAAGGGCAAAACCCGGCCTATGGCCCACGCCGGTTCGCCCAAGGCCCGCAGGCGTTCCTTTGCCTCATCCACGCGTCCGGCGGGCACGGCCAGCACCAGCCCCCCGGACGTCTGCGCGTCAAAAGCCAGCGCCGCGCGCAGATCGTCCACCCCGGGCATGACCAGCGTGCGGCAGGCGCAATGCCGCCTGTTGGCGTAGCTTCCAGCGGGGATAAGGCCGTCGGAGGCGAAATCCTCCACCCCTTCCATAAACGGCAGGACTCCCGCATCTACTTCCACCGTCACGCCGGAGCCGCGCGCCATTTCCAGAAGATGCCCCCCGAGGCCGAAGCCCGTGACATCGGTGGCAGCCTTGAGCCGCATGGCCCGCAAGACATCGGCGGCGTTGGCGTTGAGGTGCGTGGCCCAGCGGTAGAGTTCCGCCTCCGCCTTTTCAGCGCCTTCCCCCCCGGCCTTGACCGCCGTAGCC
>OFFP01000821.1_pt1 | contig 23853 bp, 13 predicted proteins | sample 1521431 | NCBI WGS metagenome assembly OFFP01 (sample SAMEA3504104, study PRJEB24116) | mouse gut metagenome | biome: mouse gut; feature: mouse-associated habitat; material: faeces | place: Denmark | collected 2011
ATGTGTTAGGCACGCCGCCAGCGTTCATCCTGAGCCAGGATCAAACTCTCATGTTAAAAAGTTTTCCCTGCCAGATGTCTGGCTTTCCAGTTTTGTTTTCTGGTTTTACTGTTTAGGTCGAGTTTTTTGTCTCTCCGGATGTTTTGTCCTTCAAGACTTTGTTCTCTGAAATTTCCGCATCCTTCATTGCTGTCGGATACTTCAGGCTGCATCGCTGCTGCCCTGTTTTCGGAATTTTCAGGGTTGCATTACTGTTCATTTGTCAAGGTTCCATTGTTTTAACCGGGCGGTATAACACACATTTTATAGAACGTGACGTTTTTCCGACCGTTTTGTGTCGGTAAGTTGTTCCCGCCGACAACTTTTATAGGATATCATAGTTGTTTGTTTTTGTCAACAACTTTTTTAAATTTTTTTCCGCTTTTTTCAAGTCCCTCAAAGCTGACTTGTTTTCCCGCGGTGGATTTTCATTATAACACTATTTGTTTTTATTTGTCAATGCTGTTTTTCTAATTTTTTACACAATTTTATTTATCCAAATTTATTCATTCCCCCTTACAATCTTAAGTGTATATTTTGTCTTTCGGAAACCTGCGTATCTTCCCATTTATATTACTGCAGCCAGGAATCCGACAGACGGTCACCGTACATAGAATATAACCTACAAAGGAGAATCCCCACCATGAACACTTTAAACAACTGTATCGACGACTATCTTGAATACTGCAAATACCGCAAGCGCCTGGACTGCAAGACGCTGAAAGCATACCGAATCGATTTACGGCAGTATAAGCTGTTCTGCGACAGCCCTCACGATTTTACTTCCAAAAATACAGTGGATTATTTTATTACACAACTGCATATGCAGTATAAGCCAAAAACAGTCCGGCGAAAGATAGCAAGTCTGAAGGCCTTTTATCATTATCTGGAATACAGGGAACTGCTGGAGGAAAATCCCTTTGCAAGGCTAGACATCCGTTTTCGCGAAGCCAAGCTTCTGCCAAAGACCATCCCTTTTCACTCCATCCAGTCTTTCCTGTCCGTCCTTTATGCGCAAAAAGAGCTGACGGAATCCGAATATCAGAAAAAATGCTGCATTCGTGACATTGCCGTAGTTGAATTACTGTTCGCCACCGGGATACGCATATCGGAATTGTGTTTTCTGAAGCCCTCAGACGTGGATCTGGAAAGCAATACGATTCTTATTTACGGCAAAGGTTCTAAGGAAAGGATTCTGCAGATAGGCAATCCTGAAGTGTTGGCTGCGCTGCATCTGTACAGAGAAACCTTTGCCGCCGATATCGAAACCTGCGGATATTTCTTTGTAAACAGGTTGCAGCGAAAGCTTTCTGACCAGTCCGTCCGTTTTATGATAAACCGGTATGCGGAGCAGGCCGGTATCAGCCAGCATATTACGCCCCATATGTTCCGGCATTCCTTTGCCACTCTCCTGCTGGAACAGGATGTGGATATACGGTATATCCAGAAAATGCTGGGACACAGCTCCATCAGTACGACCGAAATCTATACCCATGTATCGAATACCAAGCAGAAGGATATTCTTGTCCACAAACACCCGCGGAATTTAATAGAGATTTTACCTTCCTCTATTGAATAAATTACATTAATTGTATATAATAACACGAAAATATGCTTTCCCGCAGCGTTAACTGCGGAACGGCATACACAAAGAGATTACAATAAAGGAGCATAACCATGTCAGTAGAAACAGATCTAAAGCTGTCACAGGAATTCATCAGCGCACTGGATCGGAGGTTGGTTCAGGTCGTTCCCAGCAAGCGGCAATTCCTGTTCCAGCAGACGGAATTTTACGCTTTTGTCCATTTTACCGTAAATACATATACGGGCAGGGAATGGGGAGACGGCACGGAACCGGAAAACATTTTCCTGCCGGATAAGTTCGATGCCGGCCAATGGGTGGAATCCATCAAGGCCGCCGGCATGAAAGGCCTGATCCTCACATGCAAGCATCACGACGGCTTCTGCCTGTGGCCAAGCAAGTATACGAAGCACACCATCGCAGGCAGCCCGTTCCGAAACGGAAACGGCGACATTGTGAAAGAAGTTTCCGAAGCCTGCCGAAAAGGCGGCATACGCTTCGGCGTCTATCTGTCACCCTGGGACAGGAACAATGAGCTGTACGGCCGGGGTGATGCCTACAACGATTTCTTTGTCAATCAGCTGACGGAACTGCTTTCCGATTACGGTGAAATTTTTTCCGTGTGGTTTGACGGAGCCTGCGGCGAGGGGAAAAACGGCCGGAAGCAGGAATACGATTGGAACCGTTATTACGAGACGATTCGCCGCCTGCAGCCGGAAGCATGCATCTCGGTATGCGGACCCGATATCCGCTGGTGCGGAAATGAGGCCGGACACACCAGACCCGCGGAATGGAGCGTGGTCTCCTTACGGCTGTGCGACACGGAAAAAGTAGCTGCGGAAAGCCAACAGGCAGACAATACAGAATTTCGGCAGAAAAATTTTAAATCTGACGACCTGGATCTTGGCAGCAGAAAAGTTTTGACTGCGGAAGAGAATCTTATCTGGTATCCGGCAGAGGTAAACACTTCTATCCGTCCCGGCTGGTTTTACCATGAGGAGGAAGATCATAAGGTGCGCCCGCTGAAAGAGCTGCTGAATATTTATTACAATTCTGTAGGCGGTAATGCAATGTTTCTATTGAATATACCTCCTGCCAAGGACGGCAGATTTCACAAAAACGATGTGCTTCGCTTGCAGGAACTCGGGGACAGCCTGAAGAAAGCCTTTGCAAAAAACCTGCTGGATCAGGCGGTTATAGAAGCGGATCATTGGGAGGCGGGACACTGCATCGAAAATGTGAGACATGATAACTACGAATCTTTCTATAAAACACCTGACGGAAACCGGCAGGCAGATATCACCGTCCGTTTTCCGGAGCCGACCAAAGTGTCCCATGTTGTCTTAAAGGAAAACATACAGTTAAGCCAGAGAATAGAGGCATTCGAAATCCGGGATGAGAACGGTTTTCTTCTATATAAAGGAACTGCGGTGGGATACAAAAAAATCGCGGTGTTTGCGGAGACGGAGACAGCCGAACTTCATATCCTTATCCGTGATGCCAGAGTATGCCCTACCTTGTCTTTCATAGGTATCTATTAGCGTGACCATTGCGCACCGACTCATATACTGCCGGTTTCCGCGGCATGGTTCCCTGCAGGGGTTCCGGGGGGGTTCTCTGCTGGGCTGGCCTGCGCTTGGTTTCCATAGTACGGTTCCCTGCAGGGTGTGTCTGTGCGGGGCTGGCCTGCATGCAGTTCATCGCAACACCGGCGGGGTGTTGGATGCGCAACCGCACAGGCGGAAAATATGTTATACAAAATATTTTATAAAATTTTTATCCACTTGTTTCCAGGCATTGAATATGTTATAATATACCTTACCGAGGATGAGTCCCCGGCTTTCGACAAATTGTGTATTTTTCAAGGACACATCCAACTTGTATACCTTATAAAAACATGCTGCTTTCGCATTCATCCTGCGATCGGCAGCGGAAGTTACATTACCGGATTTACAAAACGATTTCCATAACAGATGAGGCATATTAAGTTCTGATATTCGGAACTGGAACAGGAGGCGGGCATGGCAATGGGAGCCGTTATGAATACAGTCTACAACAATTATTTAACTACATATACATCGAAGCCGCTTACCAAATATGATTCCCATAAAAAAAGTGAACTAAGGAATGTATACAATTCCATTGTCAAACTAAATAAGGATGCTCCCTGGTATCTGCCCACTACGAGCAGGGATACGCAGCAGTATGCCGTTGATTTAAAGGAAAACGCAAGAGGACTGCGAAATACCATCGCCCAACTGGGCGGACTGGAAAAAGGCGGACTGTTTCAGAAAAAAAGCGCCTATTCTACCGATGAAAATGTGGCTACGGTCTCTTATGTCGGTGATGAGAATGCCGTGTCCGATAATCCCTCGTTTGAATTGGAAGTACATTCCCTGGCTGCTTCTCAGGAAAACCTGGGGCTGTTTCTTCCCAATCATAAAATATCGCTGGAAGCAGACACCTATTCATTCGATATCGGTATCAACGACATGAATTACGAGTTCCAGTTCTCGGTGGGCGAATCTGAGACCAACCGTGATATACAGGAGCGTCTGCTTCGTTTGATCAACAATGCCGACATCGGTATCCGGGCTTCCCTAGCCGAATCCGAAGGGCGTACCTCCCTGCGGCTGACCTCTGATGCCACCGGCCTTGCTCCGGGAAAAAATCAGATTTTTACCGTCAGCGATGACCATACCAGCAAAACTTCCGGTACCGTGGAGTATTTCGGCCTGGATTATACCAGCCGCGATCCTGCCAATGCAAGCTTTGCCGTCAACGGGGAAGAGAATTCCTCTCCCTCCAACACTTTTACGCTTGATAAGCAGTTTGCGGTAAAGCTGACGGGAATCAGCCCCAGCGGGCAGTCCCTGCAGATCGGCCTGAAAACGGACATCGAATCTCTTACTGACAATGTCTATCATCTGGTAGGCGGTTACAATGATTTTATCAAGGCGGCATCGGCTTATCTGGAGACGCAGACAAGGAGCCGGCAGCTGATCAAGGAAATGAGCGGCATTGCTTCCGTGTACGGCAGCTCCCTGGAGACCATGGGACTGAATCTGGAAGAAGACGGCACTTTGGCAGTCGATAAAGACATGCTGAAGCAGACCGCCACACAGGCAAGCGATATCAATGAGACATTTGGCTCCCTAAAGAGTTTTTCCAGCATGCTGCTGCGTAAAAGCGATCAGGTATCGCTGAATCCGATGGATTATGTTGAAAAAGTTATGGTGGCTTATAAGAATCCGGGACATAATTATATTACGCCGTATGTGACCAGCTCCTATACAGGTATGATGTTTGACGGTTATTATTGATTATATAAAATCTATTACATGCAAAAGGGGCTGCCGCATTCAAATCTCATAATAATGCGGCAGCCCCTTTCGGTTGTATTCCTTTTTTCCTGATTACTTCAGACGCTTAACAGGGAAATCCCGTTCCATGCGGCAAAACCTGATTCCTGCTTATCCGTGGCAGAAATTACCGGAAGTACTGCCTCTTACTTATCCTGTTTGCTCTTTTTTCCCTTGGCCTTATACTTGTCAATATTGACAAAGTCATCCATTAACTCCAGAATCTTATCGCGGCCCTCCTGATTCAGCTTCATATAATACTGCATCACGCGATTCTCCAGAAGCTGCGCCCCCAACGACGCATCCCGCTCCAGGGAAGAGAAATCAACAGGGTTCAGGCTCAGCTTATCACACATTTTGATGACGGTGCCATAAGCCATTCCTTCTATGCCACGCTCCAGAGCCGTAACCAGAGTGCTGTACGGAATTCCCATTTCCATGGCAAACTGACGCACACTGCGGTATTGGCCCAATATTTCCTTTTTTAATATCTCTGCTTTTGTCATTTTCCTTTTCCTCCCTATCAAGCATCGGTTCTTGTACAAGAACAATATACGCTATTCCGTATGCCATTTCAAGGGGGTACTCAAAAAATTAATAATCACAGGAACTTTTTTTAGACTTTCTTAAGATTTTTTCCGCTCCCATAATCATCCCAGAAAATATCTTTTACATAGTTCTTCAGGAAGGAAAGGCCATAATCTTCACATAATCTTCTGCTTTATCCCGCATAATCTGGAAGCCTTTTTCCAATTCGTCCACAGAAAATCTATGGGTAATCAGTTTTTCCGGCACTATCCGTCTGCGGGAAAGCAGTTCCAGAACATATGCCCAGTCATCATCCGGTTCACCGGTGAAGGAAGAATTCCAGGTTCCCGTAATATACAGCTGGTTCCGCAGAATCTTCCAATAGACGGACTTTTCCAGCAGCATATCGGAATACGGATTCCCCACCAGGCATACCCGTCCTCCGGGAGCAGCATTGTCCACTGCCAGCCGTAAGGTTTCATTCTTCCCTACGCATTCGAAAAATATGTCCGCCCCCTGCTTTCCGCTCCGTTCCATAAGCCACTGGCTGACATCCTGCTCTCTGCTGTCACAGTAAGCATCTTCCGGCAGCCCCAGTTCTAAAACCATCTGTTTCTGGTAGTCTTTATTGCCGATTGCAAGGATGACGCTGTCCCCCGGACCTGCCCCGACCGCATCGGTTCCGTTGTCCCTTGCCCTCAAGCGTTCCGGGTTATGACTCCCCTCTTGTCCTGCCCTTCTTTCCAGAAGCATCATCAGGAGCAGCAGGCCTATGGTTCCAAGTCCGCAGACTACCACTGTACCGGCTGTATCCGGTGCCGCAGCCGCTTCGTCTCCCCGCCCGGACTTCTCAATAGGCGCCGTCGGTGTGTGTGGTGTCTCTCCTATGGAATCCGCTGGTGTCCCTGTTGTCTGTTCTATAGACTCCGTTGGTGTCTGTGGTGTCTGTGGTGTCTCTGTTGTCTGCTCTATAGGCCCCGTTGGTGTCTGTGGTGTCTCTGTCTCCGCTCTCTGCTCTATAGGCTCCGCTGGTGTCTGTGGTGTCTCTGTCTCCATTCTCTGCCCTATAGGCTCCGCTGGTGTCTGTGGTGTTCCTGTCTCCGTTCTCTGCCCTATAGGCTCTCCTGGTGTCTGTGGTGTCTCTGTTCTCTGCTCTATAGGCTCTTCTGCTGTCTGTGGTGTCTGTCCTGTAGGCCCCGTTCTCTGCTCCATCTGTTGCCCCGTTTTCTTCTCCAAAGCCTGCTTCCCCGCATACCCCAACGATTCCTTCACTGGCTTAGTCCGGCTGCCTGTATATTTCATCTCCGGAAAGGCTCTCCTCATCGCATGAACTGCCACTGCCATCGGTTCCAGCATCGCCGCCTCTGCAAAAGTTACATTATCAGGAAGTTCCACAAGACACTCTACCGGTACGGCCGCATATTCTGCAAATCCGCCGTTTCTGCGGGACCCAAGGTAATCATAATGCCTGCACATTTCATATAACTTATTTGCACAGGACGGACAGCTTCTGCAGGGAATCAGCGGAAAAATTCCTACACGCTTCCCCAGCCAGGCAGCGTCTGCCTCTGAAGCGACTGCTTCCACCACACCTGAAAATTCATGTCCCGGTATCAAGGGGTGCGTATGCGCTCCTGTCTCATAAATCCTCGGAATGTCAGAACCGCATATGCCTGCTGTCCTTACGGCTATTAATACCTCGCCTCTGCCAGGGACAGGCTTTTCCAATTCTTCCAACTGTATTTTGCCGACTTCATGTAAAATCCACGCTTTCATTTTTACCCCCTTGTACGCTCCAGCGAATTTACAATTGCATGAACCGCTCCAGGTCCTCCCTTGTGGTTATCTTAAAATTTCCCTCGTCTCCCGGAATCATGACAATGTCCATCCCCGCCATAATTGCCGGTTCCGTAGAACCCTTAATTTCCAGAATCTTCTCGGGAAGCAATCTCCGGTTTGCCTCGTAATACTTTCCCAGAAGAAACACCTCCGGCGCCTGGCCTGCAAATATGCTGCTCCTGTCCAGAAGGGAAGAGATGGCTTTCCCGTCCCTGCTTTGATAGACAGTGTCCTTCATAGGAAGCACCGGAAGGACGCCGTCATGCCCTTTTACAGCCTGAAGGCACTCCCCGACCAACTTTGCCGTCAGAAGGGGACGCGCCCCGTCATGAATTATGACGCTGTCCTCATGGCACGCATACTTCCGTATATCTTCCAGACCGTGCAGAATGGAAAGTTGCCTGTTTTCTCCCGGAAGGGAAAATCCTTTGAATTTCTTCCGTTTGTCTATGGGTTCCAGCCATTCCAGAATCCTGGCCTGCCATATGGGTTCGGCCACTATTTGAATCGCGGCGATATCCTCATGGGAAGAAAATAGTTCCAGGCAATAAGAAAGGATCGGTTTGTCGTTAACTTTCAGGTATTGCTTGGGGATGTCCGTTCCCAGCCTGGTGCCGGTACCGCCGGACAGGATTAGTGCTGTATTCATGAGTTGTTCCTTTCATGGAAATGCATTGCTGTGGTGAGTTGTGTCCGCTTTCCGGGTATTAAAAAAGGAAGGACATATCCATTTTATCTTTTGTATGCGTATGTTGCAATCGCTCTGGATATGTACTTCCTTTTCGTATTTTAGCATATTTAGGGGGATTGTGCAATTGTTTTTTGCAGGTGGCTTTGACCAGCATTTAGGATGACTCAAATATAACAAAGGGATCGTGTTCGGCATCCTTAAGGCCCACAATGTTTATCCGTACCGAAAGATACTGTGGAATTCTCCTGCTTCCATAAGTATGCCCCGTCAATCAATCGGAATGATTTCCCATCATAAGAAATTATGTTATTCAGCACTACCCGATAATATTTTTTCTAACGGCTTAGCACTATTCTCAGCCAATGGGTTATTCAATTTACAATATTTTCCGCATGAGAAAAATTTAAATCTTTTCCTTCTTAACCATGTATCCCTGTTCTTTGCATATTCTATCCATCCATATTGATTCATAAAATATACTTCATACCAATTCGCAATTACTTTTTTCATACCTTTGTAACATTTTCGCCCTTCTATTTTCTGCTTAGAAGACAGATGGCGTTTTTCCCACAAAAATACCAGGCTGCGAATTATATGCGCAAGTGCAGCATATGATTTCATCTCTGGAGAGCAATATAGCTTATTCCCCGCAAGCTTTACACCTTTGTTCCCTATTCGGGTTTTTTTCACTACAATGTCCACATAAAAATCTATTTCCATCTGAAACCTGGTAGATAATATCCAGCATGCCATTTCAAATAGCCTTTTATATTCTGGCTGTTCCAGGCTACTCATGCAACACTCCCCACACATCTTCTTTTCAGAAATTACTGTCCAACATGATTGACAAAATTTAGCTTTATCCATTGGCTTCTGAACACTTTTTGCCTCTTGGTTTCTGAATTCTGTCAATACGCCAAACGCCATTTTGTCCAAAATGCCTGTCAATGCTTCTGTTTTTGCCATAGACTTCTCCCATTCTTTTGTTTTCCAGAAAGAATAGGCATATTTTTCCAAACCGGATTTCTTTTCTTCCCACCATTTGCAATAGGAATAGGCAATCCTCCATATATGCTCCATATGTTGGTTTATCATATGGACAATTCCCAGTTCAAGCAGGCTGTCTTCTAAAATCAGAAAATTATATTGCTCACATCCTGTGTCTGCATTTCTTCTGTTAATTCGATAATATAAATGCTTTAGCTCATCTGTCCTATCCCCTTCCGGTACAGGCAACACAGCAATGTATTGCCAGCCTTCCGGAAATAACGTCCGCATAATCTCACTTAAAATAATCGCATATACTTCCCTTTCTCTCCAGTCTTTTCCCCATCCGTCCACCTTTAAGATAATACCGTTCTTTCTATCCTTTGCCTGCCCTGTATAGTCTCTTTCTTCCACACCGGATACCACAGTATAGTCCAGTTTATCCTCTTTTTCTTCGCTTTTTACTGTATAATATCCTTTTGTCTCCACAGAGTAATCCACATGAACCACTCCCCAAGACAGTCCGAATTTTTCCTGGTCATATACCTCATTCACATTTCCGTTCAAATAATAAATACGGTCCTGATAATATCTGTGATGATATATAATCCCCTCACGATACCTGCGAACTCGCAGGACCTGTTCCAGCAGCCCCTCATTGTATATTTTGTCTCGGCCTAATATTTTGTAAAGTTTTCCGTCAAACATAGCAATCTGATCCGGAAGATATTCCTGGTCAATCTGCCAGAAATGCTTTCCCCCCAGCAATGTTCTTTTCTGTTCTTCTTCGTCAAAATAGACAGCCGGTGCCGTCAGTAACTCATATCTTCTCAACAATTCTTGTGTATTGCGCAAGTGATAGGTATACCTTTCCCGGCTTCCCTGGTTGAATTTCTTAATAAGTTTTACCTCTATACCATTACCAACACATCGTTTTATTTCATCCTCTATCCCATCTTCCTCTTCTTGTGTCAGTATCTCCATTTCCGCAGTACATTTCTGTGAGGAGTACCTGCTCCTGAAGGTTCTGATTTCCTCTGCCTCCATTCCACGATGTAATAACACCTTCATCAATACTACGCCTCTGTTTAAAGATGTCTCCGAATAACTTGCTGACATTGACGGAATGATGTATATATCATTCATAAGTAATTCCATCTTGTCTATCATATATGGAAGCAGCATATATCTTCCGGATATCACCGTTATCATATTACATTCAATACCACGTGTCTGTGTCTGCCTGACCAATTCCAAAACGTTATTTATATCATCCTCAATAACCAAAAACAAAGACTTTTTTCTTGATACTCCCCATAACCCAGACTTACATTGTATTAATCCAAACTCTTCAACAGGCTTTTCCGTTGTCTTGGCAGTCAATACTGCATGCTGGTTTAATATGGAATTAATATCATAAAATGGCAGCCTGTCCCCTATCCACCATTCCACATTTGAAAAACCGGCACTTTTTGCCAGTACAGATGCCATTCCGCCTACCCCCACCATGGAAACCATATTCATTTTATTAATATATACATCACGCCGCCCAGCATCCAATATGCAAGTACACGTAATATTAGCTGAATGCGCCGCCTTGCTTACATGCTTGAATTCCGTTCTGAATACATGGGAAAGCAGGTCAAGCAGTCCCAGCATCGCCCGTTCCATCACCACGTAAACTGGCTTGATCGATTCAAGACTCAGTAAATACCCCCACTCATATAGTTCATTCTGTGCCTCCATCAAAAGCCTGGCAGGATGAAGCAGTACAATAACAAATCCTTCAGGATTAGTCAGCAGATCCTTAATCTCATAGAGCAATGTCAGATCCTCTATTGTAATCATTCCAACATCCCAATCGCTGTTTTGCTCTGCAAGTGACACTATTCTCCAGCATTCCTCCATGCTTGTCACCTTCTGCAGATTATCTTTCACCCACGCCTTCATTTCTTCCCTGCGCTCACTTCCTCCCGAAAAGAAAATAATCTTCTTTCCCTTCAGCAGTGCATTATGGAGCGGCATAAAAAGAGCCACTCCCATATCAGCGTAAAATGGAGTATCAATCAAAACGCTCTCTTCTGTCAGCAGCCTTTTCATAAGTTCTAAATGATCTAAATTTCCTGTATTATAGTATAGGAACTTCTCTTCTTTAGTCTCATATTTCTTTTCTTTATTGGTTTCAGGCAAACAGCCGATTAATAGCTTTTTTCCCAAAAGGATATCCTGGTTCCCTTCCACCTTGTCCATGTACAGACGTACAGTGCCCTTTCTGATATCCTCCGGAACCTCATTTAGTTTCACTTCATATTCCAACCTTGTATAACGGTTAAATACCCTTTGAATCAGAAAAAACAAATAAATAACTATAAGTCTGTCCACAGAAAATTTGTGCCAAAATCCCAGAAGAACTGCCATGAACCCAAGGACTATAACATATGTTTTTATAATTTTTCTAACTGGTTTAAAAAAGGGCTTCAAAAACTTCTTTTTATGCACAGTATTATACTCGAAAAAAATACTATTAAAACAAAAAAATATCTTATGATTGCCTGACATAATTCTTGCTAATTTTGATGTCATGAATCCCAGAATAATCAATACTATGCTTGCTGTAATATATGTAACCTGAAGATAAAACTCATCTTCGAGTTCACATTCGAACAACAACTTATTTGTATAATCTACAATTTCTTTTACCATCTGTCCAAAACCGCTGCTGATTATTTTCCAAAAAAAGAGAATCAAAACAATTTGCAGAGCGGAAATGGCAAAGCTGTTTTCTTCCTCAAACGGCACGTAAAAATCTTCGAACAGCTCCCAGTCGTCACTTTCAAGTACTTCCCCATATATATAATCAGCAATTCGTTTTGCAGCCTTTTCGCCTAAATCATAAATCATCTTATGTAAACTGCCTCCTGTTGTTCCCGCATAAAAAATTTTATTTTCTGGATAAAGATAAATTCTGTCTCTGCGTTCTCACTGCCAATCTGTATGTATTGCCGTTTTGGAGTAACATCGCTTATTTTTATATTTTTTGTTGTTTCCTTTTCATAGCCATACAACATATTAATTTTATTCTTTAGTCTGTTTATCTCATTTATTTCACTTTTAACTTCCTGCCTCTTTTCTTCTCTCCTCCTTTCATTTCTTTCCAAGTTATGTTCCCTTTTCCAATAGAGCATCGTATTTCTTGTCTTATTCAAAAACGAAAGCCTGTCCTCATCCATCTGCCTTTGATAAGCCCGGATTCTCTCTATTATGTTGTTTATTTCTATCCTGTTCATAAAATAGTTTATCCATACATATCTTATCTGATATACCAAAAATGTAAGTACCAGAGAAGCAATTATTATTAATAAAAATATTATGTTTTCCTTAAAATTGTTATCCCCAAAATCATAATTACTTATAATACAATAGAAGAGCATCGTTAATATCAGCAATACTCCCCCATACAAAAAACACTGCATCTTTCCCATTCTATACTCTCTGGCCTTCTCATACCCCTCGCATACTTTCCTTAAATCGTTAACCTCGTCCCCTATATTCCTTCGTTGATTCCTCCATTCAATTTCAACTTCATCTGAATGATATCTCATATCCAGAATATCTTTTTCATACTTATCCCGATCCTCCTTATAGATTGCTCCATTTTCTGAGTCTTCTTTGTTTACAATTTCTCTTAAACTTTCCCAAGCCTCCGCATAATTATCAGGAGGTTCCTGAATCTTTTGAAGCTGCTGCATCAATTCATTCCTGAAATCAATCCACTCCTCATCCCGCATCTTCCATCTTGATACCTTTTTCACGGAGATGCTCTTATTTCGAAGCATAAGGGGATACTTTATAATAGATTCCTCCCTTGGCGCCTGGCTCTTCTCATATTGATGTTCCAAAACCTTTAAATATCTGGTCTTTTCTTCCAGTTGTTTGATTTTTTCCCGCAAGTATACATAGTACTTGTCCCTGGAATATTCTACACGTACCACATAAGCAAATCTTGGCATCAGCTGACCCATGCTCAATTTGCTGCACGCTAATTGGACTATGACACAATAAAGCCAAAAAATTTCCCTGCGACAGGCTACCTTATTTATATAATGCAAATCATATGACATATAACGGCAATAAATAGGAAAATCATCTGCAATCTTCCAATAATCCTTCTTTGTGTTAGTTGAATCTAATTCATGCTTGCATTGAAAATCGCCATCCCTAACCGCGATTACAAAAGCATTTTGAGGACGTACAAACTTTTCGCTCCTTACGTTTAAAATAGCATTCAGCACACTAATCAAATCCTCTCTGTGCTTTTTATAAACAGAATTCGTCTTCTCCCCCTGCTCTGCAAAGGGATTCCGTCCTCTTCCGCACATCGGAACATTGCACCGTCCGGAACAGCAACAGCAGCAACAAGCCCTACTGTCTTTTTCAAAATAAATACATTGATACTTATAATTGTCAATGAGAAACAATCTCCAGTTCTCCTTTGCATTTATCCGAAGAGAAATTTCCTCAACCAGTTCCCTTGGATCGATTGCTGCGTTCATTTCCTGCTTCAGTCTCAAAACATGAATGTACTCTCCCCCCTGGGTAAAAACCCACTCAGCCTCTTCATTCAAATGTTCATCCTGCCAAAAAACAATCACCGTATCCATCACATTCCTCTTTTGCATTACTGTCATTCTATCACAGCATTGTCCCGCTAATGCCTTTTTCTTTTAGCTTATCCGAACATGCAAGCTTAATATCTGTCAATACAAATTCATTTTTTCCACTTTTTGCAAAAAAATCCTTGTGCTTTTGCAGTATAACTTCTAATTTCTTTCCAATTTGTGATTCCATATAAAATTGTGCCAATATCTCCCAGACCAGGTCGATAAAGGCATAGACCATATTTCTTACCATTCCGTTATCATAATTATCAATTCCCCCATCCGTATTCGTATGGTAAACCAATCCCCATACACCCTCCAGCCATTTTCCCCATCTGTCTATACCTACTAAAAACGGAAATTCTTCCGCTTTTCTTCCCATTCCGATCCAGGTCTCTATCTCCTTTTCCAGATTCCGGTTCCACTGAAATACCTGCTCTAAATTATTGATAAACTTATCAATCAATAGCTGATACAATGTCTTGGCATAATTGGTCCTTCCGTCGACAGCCAGACAATATCTCTGTTCTTCATTGATGAGAGTTGCCTGATCCAGATGAAGCACGCACTGATATAGAAACATTTTATACGTGACATTCTCCAGGTAATACTGATATGATTCATTAAAATCCGGAAGAATATCAAAGCGATTCCAATTCCAGTCAATATGCGGCGTCATCCTGGAATAACCTGTATTCTTCAGCATTTCATAATAACTTTTTGCCATGCTCCCCATGCTGTATTCATATTTAAACGCATCCCATTGAATGGACATTTCCTTTATGCTTCCTGGCTCCAGTCCATAAACTACCTGATAAAATACAATTGTGTATTGGTCAACAGCCCCTTCCGCATCCGTAGTCCCTCCTCTTTCATCTAATCTCTGCAAAATCCTGCTGCGAGATTTCTCCCTTTTCTCCCTCAATAAAGAACTATAGGTACAAAAATCTTTTGTCAACTCCATCTGCTTATCACTCATTCCTATAAAAGGACTTGCCAAAGTCCACATCAGATCGATTTTATCCCGAATATAAACCTCTGAAGTGCTTTCCCGGTCTGCTCTGCACTTCCATTCCCTGTCCAGCGCTTCCAGTATATCCAAATCCAGAATGTGCCTATAATTTCTCCGTAAGTCCTCTTGCCAGTTCTGAATAAACACTTCCTGGAACACTGTATGATAATCGAATTTCCAATAAGATGTATTCATCTTTTCCAAGATATTGGAAAAAATGAGTTCAGACACCTCGCCTGCAATTTCTACATCGTTGCGTGTGTCTATCGTCAGTCCCTTCATATAATCCAATGTTTTTTCATCACATCCCACATAACGTGTGATGGTTCCATTTACATCCTGCAGACTTCTTTTAATATTTTCTGCACGTTCTATATAACGTTCAATATTCTGACTGAATACATCATAAAAAGCTTCATACTCCTCTGCAAGCCGCTTTAAAACAATAGCGCCTTTTTCCGTGAGTTCCGCCAGCAGCACATTTCTACGATAAGAATTCATCGTATCCAACCCGACTTCCATACTTCGGCGTATTTTATCCAGCTCTGACCTGTAAAAAATATCATTCAGAACTGCATTACTAGATAATTTCAGTTTGTCAGATACTCTGTCAATGCTTGATTGTAATACATCCTCTTCCGAGTTGATCCTTTTTACCAATTCTTCATGCTTATTCTGGAACATTTCTATTGTTTTATACAAAAAATACCTTATTGCATTTGGATGAATAAAATACTTATCCTTTTTCAGCCATGTCCTGTAATAAGCAGCATCATTTTCATCTGCATCCTCGCGGACTCCAAAAAACCTGTTGCCTGCCATACTTTTCTTTTGCTCTAAATCCTTTTTGCAGTCAAGAACCAATCCATCCATAGTCTCCCGCAGCTTTTGAGAAAAATCTTTCGTTCGATAATTCCTGTGCGAACTATATAAACGGATCATCTGTCCAAAATTATTGATTCGTTCCGATAGCTTGGTATTGCTTTCGTTCCACTGATCTACCGCCTGTTCCAGCGCCTCCCAATAAGCATTCCAGTTCTCTTTCTCATATGGATCCCCATCCTCCTGTACTATCTCTGTAACACTGTCCATATAAATCTTTTTTACAAAAGGAAGAGACATTTTTTGTTCCTCTACAAAATTGATATAAAAGCTTTCTTTACTTTGTCTTTTAAGGTATTTTCCCTGTTTCCTCATATTCTCTGCCCTCTGGCATTCGTAGGAAAATTCCTTATCAATCAACATCCACTGTTCTGATAAAATCGCACTGGCCTTCTCCAGCGCCAGCATCTCCACTATTTTCTCATATGGATACACAAGCACTGATGTTCCAGCACTGCAAAAACGTTGAAATCCGCTTCTGTTCTTCCCTGCTGCGCCAGTAGATACAATACGGAACACATTGTCCTCAATTGAATTATTTAACTCCTGCATGGGACTAAACGCTTGGGCATATATACATTCTACCGCAAACTCCAGATAGTCCTGAAACCCCCTCAATCCATTGCCGACTTTATTCTTCCCGCCAAACAAATAGCAGTAGTTATACGGCAGTGTCACATGTGCTTCCGACTGTTCCGAAGCTTTACGAGGAAGGTTTAACTTCAGCTTGGCATCATAGCGTTTGGCAAGATAGCCCTCACCTTTTTTTATAAACGCCTCCAGTTCCTTAATAGCAGCATAGGCATTGGCCTCAATACTGATCTGTTCAAAATCACTGCTAACTACAGTGCGAAATACATCCGGCATGATAAACATACCCTTGATAATAACTGAAGTAATATGGTGTTCTTCTTCAAAATATCTGCGCATATATAAGGCAAGCGGCAAAACGATTCCTGAACCCGTTCCTCCGGCCAGTGAACTGACAATTAAAACCCTTGGTGTCTGATAAGAAATCTGTTCTGAAAGCTGAAACACTTTATTCATCTTTTCTTCCAGTTGATTCAGCATACCATTCCTGACTGCCATGTCAAATGCCAGACGTGAAATTGCCCGTACCTGGCCTGCGCCTTCTGTCATTGATTTAATATTTAATCCTTCCGTGGTAAAAAACCATTCCTCATACTCTGGATGTGCTGCCAGATATTCCTTCACTGTCATATTCTTGGATATCTGAATCCGGCATCCCTCAAATTCCTCCCTTAATATTTTGTCCATAGTATTTACATCCGTGTCAATCACAGCAAATAAAACTCTGCCTTTTAAATCCTTGTTCGAAACTTTTCTCTCCAATCTTGTAACAACATCAGATCCGACCCCGCCTAATCCTAATACAATAATAGGTGCTAACATTTTTATCCTCCTTTGTAACTGCCCTGATTGTATCATTATTTACGATGTACTATAAATGTCTTGCCTGGATCACGTTCAAATACAATCTTAATTTCCCTATCCGTGTCATACATGCTATTTTCAGAAACAGGTAAATCATTGATTCTCATTTTAGATACTGACTGGCATTCACGAAAATTATTTATAGTACATACCCCGCCCGCCCTACATCCAAACACAATTTTTTTACCTTCTGCTCCTACTATTTCATTTAAATAAACTTTTATTTTTGCCTTACCTGGAACAAAAATATTATACAAACATAATTTTTTTATTTTACCGTCGAAAGTGATAAGCGGGTCCTTTTGAAATTCAACAGTTACCCGTAACCCCCTGTAATGGACACGGCGTACATAATTTAATATCTGCACGGTCAAAATATAGAGAACCGCCAACACTACAACAATAATATAGACAAGTTCCTTCAAGTCAATGTTCATCTGTATGGTGACAGATTTATTTCCCTGCCCTTCCTGTTCATATTTCTCCACAGCTACATATACATCTACAGTCTGGATACTGGTCCGCTGCTCCTTATTGGTCAGCAACTCCCAAAAGGATGCTCGCGGAACAACCCTCCATCTCCTTTGGTCATCCGTGGCACTGATTTCAAAGTCAAACTGATCACCCTTCAATTCTACCGGTGAACTATCCAACACTTCCGTTACATTCCAATTTACATTTTCACCATTTATCAAAGGCTTTATATACAAGGGTCTGAAATAATCCCATAAACCAATGTCTTCCCCCCAATTTGTTTCAAAATTCACAATAAACGGACTTCCATGATAATATATCCGTTCTTCCAACTTAATTGGCGCTCTTTCTAGCTCTCCGATTTTCAATTCTATTTCAAATCTTGCTGTTTTCATCCCGGCAGGATTATCATCTGTCCCCTTATTCCTGGTATTTACTTCCGGCCACAACCTCCATCCGCCTTCTATTCGTTCCTCCCGAAAATGATAATAGGATGCTTCCATATCCAGTTGCTTTAATTCTGCATATTCCAAGTATTCATTTTGTATTAATTCTCCATGATTATACATTTTTAACGTCAATGTATTGTCTTCCTTACCCAGCTGCTCCATATTAATTCCGTCTTCAGGAACAATAAGCTCTGCTGTGATTCCTTTCAATGAATCCGAAACTTCCACTTGTACTTCCAAGCTTTTATTTAAACCAGTAAAAATACCAGCCGTAGCAGATATGCTATAGCTCCCTACTTTCAGTTCACCCGTCCAGCTTCTTTCAGACACTGTAATATTTTCACCCGCGCCTTCGGTTCCCACTATGCTCAACTCATAATCTGTTCCTGAAACCAGATTTCCACTCTCCTCCAACGCATTTCCTGATATCGGATCGTACAGTTCCATAGAAACCCTGTATTCACCGTCAAGAAGCTGTAACATCTCCTCATCACCAGAACTGGTATAAGCCTTTCCATCTTCTGCCTGTTGTTCTAACATCAGCCGAATTCCTATTTCCGGTTCGTAATATACTTCCAGCGACTGTGTTCCTTCCTCCACTGTAATAGAATAGTCCCCAGCCTCCAACATGCCTCTATTCTTAAAGTTATCATATACAATTAATTTCCCCTGATATCTGCTACCAACCTTGTATTCCCTGTTACCGGTTTCGTGTATTTTTAGATTAGATATCGTTTCCACTTTTGTTTCTCTCTTGTCGCCTATAGAAAAAAACGGGGTGATTTCTATTGAATCAGATACGGCATCATTGTTTGCTTCTCTTTGCGCAAACACAATCAAGCTTTTGGCAGGTGCCTCTAAAGAAAATGAATATGTATTTCCAGTTTGTACAGTTGCAAGTGCTTCCCTTGCAAAAATCTGATTTCCAATTTGAATCATTACATTCAACATTTCATCCTTCACCTTTACCTGTGTTTCATCAGGATAATAGGTTATGTTATGGTTTTTCTCACCCGTATTCTTCAGTGTCTCATTATATATACTTTTTGAAAAAGAATAGTGGACAATATTGATATCATCATAGGCCGGATCGCCAAGAAGCTCATATACATCCTGTGGATTTATCTCCTTTCCGTCATCCTCCCAATCCCAATCTTCATACTCTCCATCTGTCAACACAACAAGCCATTTTTCTCCTTTTATCTTCTCATTTTTTAACTCCTCCAGCGCATTCATTACAGTACTAAAATATGTCTTCTCTCCCAACTTCTCTCCAACACTGTCAATCACCTTTTTCTTGATGATTTCCTCACTCTGAACACCTCCAGATACCTGCACACACTTCACATTTTGGCCACAGCCCTCAATATGCTCATATCCTTCCGGCCATTTTACGTTGTATTGACTAACTGCATAAATTGATGCTGTATCTTCTTTATCCAGCATTGCCAGTAAAACCTGAAGCGCATATGTGGCATTCGCAAGATCCGTGTTTCCACCCAAAACCATTGACACCGAATTATCCAGTACAATGTGAATATGCTTTGGTGTCTCTTGTACCGCTTCTACCGGCAGACATTCACCCCCAAACACAAACATGCAAATCAGCAACACACATAATATTTTCAATGTCTTAATGCCTTTTTGTTTAGTACTCATAGAATTTTCACCCCCCAAGCTTCAAATCCCAAAACACACTTTTACATTTTGCTGCATTACCTTAAATCCAAACTCATTCCTCATACTCTATATCAATGAATTCTTCCGAATCAAAAAAGTCCCTAATCGTAATGTCCAATCCGTTACATATCTTGACAATCGTAAATATACCCGGATTTTTAGTTGAACAATTAATAATGTGCATTAATGTAGTCATCGGTACTGCGGCTTTGTAAGATAAAGTATAATAAGAAATGTGATTTTGTTTACACAAATACTTAATCCTGTTTGCCAGCTTATCTTTTGCCCCCATATCTAACTCCTCCAACTTAGCTTAATAATATCTTAAACTATTTATTTCACAAATCAGTGCCATATTCGGTAACGATTTATGATTTTATAGCCTGTCAATATATTAATGACTGAAAACGTCGGATTATTACAGCAAAGAATATTTTTTTATGTAATATTGAATACAACCATTAAAAATATCGCAGTTCCTGAATCGTAACAGAAACTGCGAGCATTCACCTGTGGCCTTATTCATTATACAAACCGTTCCCGGCATAAAATCCAGCCGTAATTTTATGAAATAATATCATTCTGAAACACTTCACTCTCATTGTCTATCTGTAACTGTATTTGCGCCCTTTTATATTGTATGCAATCCTCAATTCCTTTGCATTCCTTTTGTATAGCCTGAAATTCCTTTATAATAATTTCTCTAAAAAGCTTTTTCCAACTGCAATACTCTTTCGTTTCTGTAAGCGTCTCCTTCCTTATCATTTTTTTAAGTAAATCAGCCATCTGTTCCTTATTTCCAATCAATTCCGACAGTTCATCTTTACTCTCCTGTATTGCTTCACCTGGTTCCGGTAAAACAACACCCTCTAAAACCACAATATACTTACACTGCGGAGCCAATCCATCTGCATCCCTATATTCTTTTTCCTCTTTTGTTAAAGTTCCTTCATAAAAACTGGCATGCACAAAAGGCGGCAGCAGAACCTCCTTTTGATCCGCAAAACGATAATTGCTGCCAAAAACATCTTCAAAATCCAGATATGGAATACCCGGAAGCAAGATAATTTCTAATAACGTCAGTTCTCTTTTTTTGCGAAAATATTCTTTCGGATGATTCTCCTTTGATGTGGACGTAAACGAAATCGTTTTACCCTGCTTCCTCATCTCCCTGACAGAAATCCCCCTATCTGTTCGATACAGCTTCTGTATTCCTTTAGGGTTCACTTCCAGAGCAATTCGCTTGCACATAGCTCGGTAAATGTCACAAAACACATCTATGACCTTTTCAACTTCCAGAAAGACCTGTGGATTCAGGCTGGCAGTACCCTCATCAATTCTCTCCCTTTCGTTTTCAATGCCATCAAACATGAGGCAATTCATAGTCTTATATGCACTGGGAATTCCAAAAAAACCTGCTTCCTTCTCAGATTCTGAAAAAGAAGCATGTTCAATTCTTTTTCGCACATCTCCCTGATAAAAGCGAATTGCCTCTATCTCCCTTTTGGTCAGCATCTCATACTCCTCATCATTTGTTTTCCATACTTATCGGTACAACTCCCAGTATTTGTCTTTCTTGTTCGTCTCCATTATTTTATTTTGATAATATTGACATGCACAAAATTTAATATATTGATAACCGTTAATCAGCTGGTAATTAGGAATCTCTGTTTTTTCACTCAAGTGCTTAATCCATTTTTCCATATAAACAGGAGAAATCGTCCTTGTATTGAGATACGTATAGAATTCAGCAAAAAATAAATCCAGCGGCAGCAAAAGGAATATGGCGCACATCTCATGTTCAAAGCTCTCCTGTCTGGCATACAGTTTCGGCAAAGAGTAAGGAATTGAGTGCATATTTCGTCTTCTGGCCTCTCCTATCGGTATTTGGGAAATCTCGCTCTCACTTTCCTCATTCACAATTGTCTTTCCCAACTCATATGCAATTGCATATTTCTGTAAATTACTATATGGTTCTGAGTTATCTCCCAAATATGATTTATTCTGGCTATTATCTACATAAATCTTTCTGATAATTTTTCCTGTCTCATCAGGCTCATAACGCAATTGTGCAATGTTTAAATCAATTTCTTCGCTTCCTCCAAAATTCAGGTTCGCGTATTCCAGCCTGATCCCGCGTACATTCGCTATTTTATTAATATCTATGGGAAAATTTATCTCATCTACTTTATCTTTATGATAGCATTTCCTCAAAATATCATCACAGTTTTGCTGTAACTCGTATGCACGCTGCATCATCCCCCCTATGGCTGTTGGCACTCCATCCATTCTGCCTCCCTTACCACTTTCTTTCCAATTGTCATTCAGATTCTTCTCCTTTGTCCCCTCATCCATGTTCTTTTCTCCTTATGTCAAAATAATGAGTCTATATTAGCATTCTTTTTCTTTTCTTCCGCTTCTATCTCGAGTACACATTCCAGCATGTCATTCATTAACCGTTCATAACAATTTCTAATCTGCTTTTCTGACAGTTTATCAGGTGTGTGCTTCATAACATAATTAATCATATTCTTTTGTATAATTTCTACATCACCATCTGTCTTATTCCCCCACAATGATTTTTTGAATTCACTAACCTTTGAATGGGAAAGAACCTGCTCATGTAAATTTGAATTTCTATACTTGCCTATTACATGAATTGCCTCTTGAAACCATTCCCATATATCCTTCCTTTTACCATTCTCAATTGTTTCCTGTACCTGCAGCTTGCTTCCTCTATTCTCAAAAAAACATCGAATACACTCACATTGAAATGCTTCTCTTGATTCTTTCTTAACCTCATCCGGTTCCATTTCAGACCATTTTTTCAACAGATTGGCAAGCTCGTCATTACCATCCTTCTCTGTTTTTACATCTGCTGTTTCTACCTGTTTTTTTCCCTGATATTTAACCACCTCTTCTTTTATATACTGAATCATTTCCTGCCAATAATAATTGGCAAAATTCCTTCCGGACACAACATCAATTTGCTTAGAATCATCATATATTTTCTCCACATTCAAATACTCCCACAACTCCTTATCAACCACTTCATTACGTCTTCCTTCGCATATAACTGCCTCCAGCCTCTGACGAAATCCCATCAAATCATCACATATCACCTCTAACCTTTCACACTTTTTCTTCTGCTCCATAATTTCCTTGTAAAAATCTTGTTCCTGTAAATTCAACAGCTTCTGAATATTCTCTCCCAAAACGGGAAGCAGCATTTTGCTGGTTTGATGTTTTGCAATAAAAGCTCCTTTTGCGACACAGACACTACTGGGAACTGTTTCCAGGGAAATACATTCATAGCCCCTCCAAACATTTGTTACAAACCGTTTTGCCTGAAATTGTATGTGTAAATCGTTTACCTTTTTTAAAATAATACGCTTCATATTTTTATTAAAAAAGATACTTTCCTTCTGCTCTGCAGACAAAACATTAATCCTTACATTTCCGTTTTTATTGGCATATACTGCAGTGGTTGGAACATTTCCAAGTATATAATTTAAAGTATATTGTATATCCGAATCCGTTCCATACGCTTCATGCAGCATCTGAATATCTCCAATTCCTTTAATTTGGGCAAAGATCCTGTCGGCCCATACTTCCATTTGTGCCAATATTGCCATTTCTTCCTGCCATGATACAGATTTTTTTTGAAATATTGCATAAGAGTTATTCTGTTCTTTTTCCTGTGTCTGTTCATGTACATTATCGGCTTCATTTTCCTTTTCACAAATAATCATTGGGACATAAAACCACTTAGAATGTTCGTTATGGCGCATGGAAATAATTGCAATTTTTCTCTTTTCCACCAAAAGTGAAGCATAATCCATTCTTTTTTCAGAGCCTATAAATCCCGTCCTCTTTACTTCATCAAAAAAGAATACTTTCATTTTATGCATCATTCCCGCATTAATACACTGATCGAACGACACTTTATGAGTATTTTCTCTCTGCCCATTCTCCTTTTCCGATTCTAATCGATACTCCACAATCTGATTTAACAGAATATCCCACTTGCACACTTCTACCTTTCCCTGGCTTCCGCAAAAAGTTTCTTTTTCTTTACCCAAAACACGCAAAAAATAAGATAGTCCCACTGCCGAAAGCACGGTTTCCTCTAAGTCTAATTTTAACTCCTCAAAATTTTCGGTTCTTTCTAAAGTTAGTTGAAAACAGATGATTTTTCTGGATAAATGTGGTATA
>OFFP01000827.1_pt1 | contig 23696 bp, 18 predicted proteins | sample 1521431 | NCBI WGS metagenome assembly OFFP01 (sample SAMEA3504104, study PRJEB24116) | mouse gut metagenome | biome: mouse gut; feature: mouse-associated habitat; material: faeces | place: Denmark | collected 2011
CAGCCATTACCGGCTGGTGAGCAGTTCGGGGGAAGAACTGTTGGAAGAGGCAGTATCCGGGGCGGAAGTGTGTCCTGAAGGGGAATGCCGAAAAGGGGCGGCAGAAGCTGTTTCTGAAAAAAAACGGGATGCTGCCGTAAAAGTCTGGGACAGTTACCCACGCCCACAGATGCGCCGGGACAGCTACTTCAGCCTGAACGGCAGCTGGGAGCTGAACGGGCAGGAAATCCTGGTTCCCTTTCCGCCCCAGTCCCTCTTGTCCGGGTATGGGGGAAAAGTGGGAAAACGGCTGGTGTATTCCAGGGAATTTACATGTCCTGAGGGGTGGAAGGACGGCCGTATCCTGCTGCATTTCGGGGCGGTGGACCAGGTGGCGGAGGTGTTCTTGAACGGGCATTTCCTGGGAAAGCATGAGGGGGGCTATCTGCCGTTTTATTTCGAGGTGACAGCGTATATAAAAGAGGGGACGAACCGCATTGAAGTAAAGGCAAGAGATACGCTGTCTGCCCGTTACCCCTACGGCAAGCAGCGCAGGGCAAGGGGCGGCATGTGGTATACGCCCGTGAGCGGGATCTGGCAGAGTGTCTGGATGGAATGTGTGCCTCTGGTATATATTGCAGGGCTGAAGGTGGATGCCGATACACGGAAGGTTCGGATTTCCGTAAGGTGCAGCGACGAGGGAAGCTGCCGGAGGGAACCCGGCGCCGACGGGAAGCCTGTGCCGGGAGCGTGTATTCATGGGAGCGGGAAGCCCGGGCCGATTGGCGGAAATGAGAAGCCTGCTGCGGAACCCGGCGCCGAAGGGAGGCCTGTGCCGGGAGCCTGTACCGGCGGCATAAATACCGGGACCCGGAACGGTATAACGGTGACAGTCACCCTGCATGACGGTAGCGGGTACACAGTGCAGGCTGCCGGGACGGAAGCGGAGATCGACATGTCTGCCATCAGGCTGCCCGACGGGACACATTATCGGCCGTTACTCTGGGATGTTGCGGATCCATGGCTCTATGAGATGACTGTCACAATGGGAGAGGACACCGTTCGTTCCTATTTTGGACTCAGAACCATTGAAGTGAAAAAAGCGGACGGCATACCCAGGGTCTGTCTCAACGGGAAGCCGATATTTTTGCAGGGGGTCTTGGATCAGGGATATTTTTGCGACGGCATCTACCTTCCGGCAAAGGAAGCGGAATATGAACAGGACGTGCTGCGAATGAAGGCCCTTGGCATGAATTTGCTTCGGAAGCATATCAAGATTGAACCTGAAAGCTTTTATTATTACTGTGACCTTCACGGTATGCTGGTGATGCAGGATATGGTAAATAACGGCTTCTATTCCTGGATCAGGGACACGGCGCTTCCCACCCTGGGATTCTGCCGGAAAAAGGACGAAAAATCCTGGTACGGAAGGAAGCGCAGGGATTTCTTTGCACAGCATATGAAAGATACCATTCTGCATCTGTACAATCATCCCTGCATCATTGCATATACGATTTTCAATGAGGGCTGGGGGCAGTTTGAGAGCGACGCCATGTACAGGCAGGCAAAGGCATTGGACGGCACGCGGCTTTATGACGCCACGTCGGGTTGGTTTTCGCAGAATGAAAGTGACTTTGACAGTCAACATATCTATTTCAAGAAACTGGTGATACCGGAAAAGCCCGAAAAACCGGTTCTGGTATCGGAATGCGGGGGATATTCCCTCCGTGTGCCGGGGCATTTTTATTCAAAACATGGCGGATACGGCTACGGGGAGTGCAGGAACCGCACAGAATTGACCATGCGGGTCAAGAAACTGTATGAGAAAGTAATTCTGCCTGCAATCCCCAAGGGGCTGTGCGGCTGTATCTACACCCAGCTGAGCGATGTGGAAGATGAGATTAACGGCTTCTATACCTACGACAGGAAAGTCTGCAAGGTGGAACCGGAAGTAATGAGGGAGGCGTCGGGGGAACTTGAGAAAGCGGTTTAATCCCATTGACTTCGTTTTCTTACCGCCGCACAGAGAAAAGGCGCCATCTGCCGATGCCGGATTCCGGTTTGTGCCGTCCAGCTAAGAAATGACAGGGCTTTTGAAAAATAATTTCCCTTTAGTGCTATTGCGCAGCGATTTAAAATAGGAGGATTGATATGATGTTATGTATAAAAAACGGTATGATTCATGACGGAGTCAACAGGGAAGCGTTCCGCGGGGACATTCTGGTGGAGGACGGAAAAATCCGGGCCGTGGGTGAGGTGCCGGTAATTCCGGAGGGCGCCGAAATTGTGGATGCGGAAGGCCTGCAGGTATACCCTGGTTTTGTGGAGGCCCACGGGCATATCGGGCTTGACGGCTACGGCATCGGCTATGAAGGTATGGACTACAATGAACTGAACGATATCATCAGCCCCCAGATGCGCGGAATTGACGGCGTAAAGCCTATGGACCCGGCGTTTGCCATGGCGGCAGCGGCCGGTGTTACCTGTGTCTGCGTAGGACCCGGCAGCGCCAATGTACTGGGAGGTACCTTCACTGCAATTAAGACTGTGGGCAGTAGAGCGGATGATATGGTGGTTCGGGACGGTGTGGCCATGAAGTGTGCCTTTGGTGAGAATCCCAAGCGGGTATACAGGGACAAGAAAGATTCCAGCCGTATGACAACGGCCGCACTGCTGCGGGAAACCCTGTTTAAGGCCCAGGAGTACATGGAGAAAAAAGAAGCGGCAGGGGAGGACCTGTCCAAAAAACCTGCCTTTGATATGAAGATGGAGTCCCTGCTTCCCGTCATGAAAAGGGAAATTCCCCTGAAAGCCCATGCCCATGCCGCGGAGGACATCTTTACCGCTCTGCGTATCGCAAAGGAGTTTGATCTGAAAATTACGTTGGAACATGTGACGGAGGGGCACTTGATTGCAGAAGAACTGGCGAAGGAGAATGTGCCGCTGGCGGTTGGGCCGACCCTTACCAGCGCCTCTAAATTTGAACTGCGCAATAAGAGCTGGGTGACGCCCGGACGTCTGGCCGCAGCAGGCTGCCAGGTATCCATCATCACGGATTCCCCTGTGATTCCCCAGGAATACCTTCCGCTCTGTGCAGGGCTGGCGGTGCAGGCGGGGATGGATCCTTTCGCAGCCCTGCAGGCCATTACCATCAACCCGGCAAGACATGCAGGCATTGCGGACAGGGTGGGATCCCTGGAAGCGGGTAAGGATGCGGATATCGTGATTACGGAGGGCTGTCCTTTTGAAGTGTCTGCCAAAGTGAAATATGTATTTATTGACGGCAAACAGGTGGATACTGCCGGAACAGATGCCTGACAGCCAGGAGAGCCTGAAACGATATCAACATCAGTTCTGCTGACGGAAGAAAGATACGCCCGTGCCGGGAGAGCCTGAAAGTCATGAGGGAAGTTCTGGACAGAGGATTGGCCGGGAAGGGCGCGGGAAAAGGTATGCGGCTGCCGTTGGAGAAACAGCAGCCGCCATTTGGGAAATTGGCGTCATTTATCTGTGTCGGAATGGTATGCTCCTTGGTGAAAGGAGTGATACATTATGACAAAGGAATACATCCGTCTGGATCATATTTCCAAAAAATTCGGAGAGACGACGGTACTCCGGGATCTGAACGCCGTGCTGCACAAGGGGGAAATTCTTGGATTCTTAGGTCCCAGCGGCGCAGGCAAGACTACTACTATCAAGATTCTCACAGGGCAGCTTAAGCCTACTTCCGGGGATGCCTATGTATTGGGCATCCATGTGGGGAAAATCGACGAGTCCATCTATGAGCAGATTGGAATAGTTACCGATAATTCGGGAGTCTATGAACGTCTGACAGTCCATGACAATCTCCGTTTTTTTGCTCGTATTTTGAACGTGCCTACAGAGCGTATTGAGGAACTGCTGAAGCGTGTGGGACTGTATGAACACCGCAAAAAGCCTGCGGGAAAGCTTTCCAAAGGCCAGGCACAGCGTCTGGTGCTGGCCAGGGCGGTACTGCACCGGCCGAGGCTTCTCTTCCTGGATGAGCCAACCAGCGGCCTGGATCCGTCTACCGCGCTGGATATCCACAGGCTTTTGGAGGAACTGCGGGAGTCGGGCATGGCAATCTTTCTCACCACCCATAATATGGAGGAAGCCACGAAGCTTTGCAATCATGTAGCGCTGCTTAACGCGGGACAGATTGTGGAATACGGTACGCCGGAGGAGCTGTGCCTGCGGTACAACCAGGACAAACAGTATCGTTTGCTGCTTTCGGACGGCAGCAGGCTGCTTTTGGGACAGGGGGAGGAGGATGTGGAAAGGCTTTCAAGCCTGCTCCGGAAGAATCAGGTGAACAGCCTGCATTCCTGCGAACCGAATCTGGAAAGCGTATTTTTGACAGTTACAGGGAGGGCACTGGGATGAGGACAGAGACAGGAGTGAAGAGAATGCAGACAGAAGGTGACGGCGTCTGGCAGCAGGCCGGGATAAAAACGGTTCACTGGAATAAATTATTCGTTATTCTGTCCATGAAGTGGCGGACACAGTTTTCCAAAAATTTCATAACCATGCCCCTGTTTTCCGTGGGGCTTACATTTGTGATGACATTGTTTTACGGTTCCATGGCTGAATCCAACGGAAATGCGCTGGATGATTCTGTCCGCGGGATGGCCTTATCGCTGGGGGCATTGATGAATACCACCATGACGGGAATCCTGTGTACCGGTATGGCATTGGCCGAGGAAAAAGAAAAACATACCCTGCGTGCGCTCATGACATCATCGGTGAACGGGCTGGAATTTTTCCTGGGAAGCACGCTTCCGGTAGCAGCGATGATCCTGGCAGTGAATATCCTGGCGGTTCCGGCGTCAGGGCTGCGTCCGTCGGCAGGAGGATGGGCCATGTGGCTGGGGGTATCGGCTCTTTGTGCCATGGCGTCCACCGTCATGGGCATGATTTTCGGAATCTGCTGTAAAAACCAGGTGAGCGCCAGCACGGTGATTTCGGTGCCCGTTATGGTACTGGTGATGATTCCCGTATTTGGGGAATTCAGCGGATTTATGGAGAAGGCCAGCAGATTCCTTTTTACGGGAGTACTCTCCTCGGCGGCTGCAGCCCTGGCGGAAGATACGCCCCGGGTGGATGGCTTCGGGATTGGGGTAATCGGAGCGGAGATTGCCCTGGCAGCGCTGGTGTTCATCCTGCTGTATCGGAAGAACGGGTACGAAAGAGAGTAAGGCGGCAGAGGGTAACCTTTTTCCTATTCGTAATCATCTGTAAGATGATTTTATCGCCCCGAAACCGTGACGCACATTCGCCGGAAAACGGCTTTCAAACACGCTTTAGGATGCCGGAAAGTGGTATCCGGAATATTGACATTTTCAGTGGATGGGATATAATAATCAGGTAAGCAAAGTCATGATACACTGCCATTACAGGTGTTGTGTGCAGTGTGCTGCGCTTTGGCAGGAGGAAGCGAAAGCCGGCGCAGCGCCCTGGGGGATCAATATGATATCAGGAGGAATACGAAGGTGGGTACTTACTACAAACACAAAAAGAAAGAAAGCGTGGACGTGCCATATTCTTTCCGTTGCGAACAGTGCATGAAGGACAGCGGTACATTGAAGGCAACCATTTCCGGTATGGAAGCGGAGATGAACAGTAATTTCAAATCGCTTAACGACAAAAACCAGAAGAAGCTGGACGAGATCGCGCACAAATATCTGGTGAGGGAGGTAAAGGAGGTATATCAAAACGCAACAGAGAAGCAAATCTATGCGAAAGCCTTCAAGGATGAATGCCCCTATTGCCATAAACCTCAGACCTGGGCTATCAGCGGTGCAAAGGATGATATGTTCGGCACCCCTATTGTCTGCGTCATTCTTGGCATTATTATCGGAGCTGGGTGCTATTTCTTCTCCGGGGTGGAAAACAATCTTGCCATTGCCCTTGGAGCGGCGGGAATCTGCCTTGTACTGGCAGTGGGAAGCCTGATTCTGAATATCATTAAGATACAGAACAAGAAGAAGCAGACAGCCACGGTGACACAGAAGAATGTGCCTGTCATCGAATGGGATGCAGTGGACTACATTTTAGGGGAGAACTAGAAGCCTGCCGTGTTGCATCCCTCCTTCGCCTTGCAGACATAAAATGCATTCCCTGTTATTTCGCTGAAAAGAAGCAGGTCAGCACACCGGGATTTTCATGTACCAGGGCACATGCCCTCTGTGCTGGAAGAGTCATCGGCCGGTTCGGCGGAGCTTCCAAAGCAGCAGTCCTGCACAGTACAGGAGGAGAATCCCGCCGCAGCAGGAACTGACCAGAACTGCAAAACCTGTAAACTGCTCCCCGTTCCGCTCGTAAGCCCGATTCAGGAACGGAATGCCCAGTACGATGGCAAAATACCAGAAAACAGGGGGCAGGCAGCGGCGGAAGAGGGATATTTCTGTTTTTCGATGAAACAGATTTGCCGTCAGCCGATATAGGGTGAGCAGGGCCGCAAAGTATACCAGTGTTCCAATGGCAGTGTGGAGGCTGTCCGGGGTCAGGCTGCCTCCGAAAAGACACAGCCGCTCAAACAGCAGCGGGAGGTAGATGGCCGTAATGATCCGCAGACCGTTCACAAAGATAGTGAAAGGGCAGGACAGCAGGAGGCTGAAGCAGAGCCAGGCAAATCCTTTCAGGAATATTGGGTGCGTTGACAGCGCCAGGCCCTGTGAGGGAGAGGTATTCCTGCCCGGGCAGCCGCATGCAGGAAGCTTGTCTGTCCGGTCTTGTTTCGCTGAATAATCATTACGGACAGTTTTAGAGGCTTCTGCCCTTGGGGACTGTCTGAAAAGGCTGCCGCTGAGATGGACGAAGGAAAAAATGAGCATGGCAGCCGTAATCAGCATAAACTGCATGCCGGAACAGGACGGGGCGATAATGATTTTCATGCCGTGGTTCACATAGCCTATATCATGAACATATTCAAACGGAATACCGCTAAGCAGACTTACCCAGCCGGCGGTGGGAGCCAGAAGCCAGAGCAGCTGTGAGGCTCCGGCCCGGCTGTAAAAATATTTCATGGACAGGATCAGGGCAAGGCCGGTGAGGTAGAAGGGGATGTTGTCTCGGATGATTTGGGTTTGTTCTTTTCGATTCATGCTGCGTTCCTCTATTGGTACCCGGACAGGGTACTGGATTGTTGTCAGCCGGACAGTGCCGGAAACATCAGCGGATTGTGAACTGCTGGAGTTTCCGGCAATTTTGGCATTGTGGGTTTTCTTTTGTCTGCAAGGTATGAGCGCGTTGTCAGCATCGGCAGTTTTGCCTCTTTCGGCCGGTCCTGCCCAGATATCCCATGATCAAAGCAGCAGCCCCGGCGGCCAGGAGCAGCAGATCCCCGGGTTCCGAATACGCCCGGTATCCGCCGCCTACGGCCAGGTTGGACACGCCCAGGGGCAGGGGAAGGGCCTGATTTACATTTTTGCTGATGCCCTCGCTGTTGCGGACCACATCGATGACAGCCACAAATGAAGTATAAGGTGTAGTCATGCTGTAATCCAATCCCAGCCGGGTGATTTCTTCTTTCACGGATTCATCATTTCTGGTGCTGCCGTATCCTGCCAGCTGGTCCAGTTTTGTCCTGGCCCAGAGATAGCGGACAGCCTCATTTTCCTCATTGACCGCCACATCGGCCACGGAAATTTCCTGGCTGTAGTCCTGGTTTCCGGATTTTCCCGATATGGTGATAGTTCCTTTCGGCTCTCCACGCCACTTTCCGAAGAGAACAATGGGCTTTTGGGCATACAGAATGGAAGGAGCTGTGGTGGCAGTGTCATATACGTCAAAGCCTTCATAATCGATGGTGACACCGGTGAGCAGGGGCGCTTCGATGTAGGTTCGGAAATGCTCCGCACTTGTCTGCGCGTCTTCGGAGTCGGTTACGATAAAGGATTCCCCCATACCGGACTGTGCGATTCCCTTGATCAGGTAATCGTTGACAGAGCTGCCGATGCCGAAGGAGAAGAAGCTGGCGGTGTCCATATTGCCATTAATCAGTTCGAATATTTCCTGTTCGTTGGAAATGTAGCCGTCGGTGATGATGACAACGCTCCGGGCAGTGTCCTCATGCAGGGGGATGCCCATGGCTTCTTCAAGAGCAGGCATCATGGAGGTTCCGCCGCCGCCCTCTGTCTCGTTGATCAGGTCTATGGCGCGGTGTACATTCTGGCCGGTGGCGGCCAGGGACTCCGGAGACAGGGTAGTGGTATCATCCGAAAACAGAACCAGGTTGAAAGTGTCGGTTTCCCGTAAACCTGTTACCAGATTTCGAATTAGATCCTTGGCGGTTTCCAGCGGATAACCATACATGGAACCGGATACATCCAATACAAAGAGGTATTCTCTGGGAGGAATCTCTTCCGGGGTAAACCGCCGGGGCGGCTGAACCGTCAGCATGAAATACTTTTCTTCTTCTGCGCCGGTGAGCACCAGGCCGCTTTGGACCTCCTCCCCGGTAAGGCGATATTTCAGGATGAAATCCCGGTTTCCGGCATAGTCTTCCGGATTGGCCAGGGTGATCCGGGCCTGAGAGTCCCCCTCCTGTTCCACGTTGATCTCATGAGATTTGCAGGTTACTTCCCCGATGGGGACGCCGGTGGAGAGATTGACAGTAATGCTGTATTCCCCGGGAGGGTTTTCTCCTTTCAGAAAATAGGGGCTTGCCACCCATTCCTCTCTCGGAGGCTCCACAGGTTCCGGAGTGGGGCGGACATTTTTACGGGAGGCCAATGAGGAAGCGGATTCCTCTTCTCCGGGGTCCGATATGGGTTCCGGCTCTTCGGGCGCATAACGGGGTCCTACTACGGTGGGGAAGACAAAGGAGTAAATTCCTTCCGCGGGAGTGATCAGCTCAGTGTAGTGCAGTTCGATGCGGGCCGTGTCTCCGGGCATGATATTCGCCACGTCCATGGTAAATACATTGGGGCGCCGCTGCTGCAGCAGAGAAGCGCTTTTTCCCTCGCTTTTGGCCTCTTCGTATTCTGCTTTGGCTTCTTCCTTTTCCTTGATTTGGGCAGTAACAATATGGTCTCCGATCTGCATGGTCATGCCGTGAACCGTGACGCTGGGCGAAGTGGGGAACACATACCGGGCGTTGATGGGGATATTTCCCTCGTTTGCATAGGTCTGGATCACATAGGTTTCGGCGATAATGCCGTTGATGTTCGTGATGACTTCCGTAGATTTTAAGGGGAAAGCCTCCAGGGGCGTATCCTCATTTTGGATGATAAAGTAGGGGGCCAGAAGCGCCTCCTCTTCGCCAGTGTTTCCGTCAGCTGTTTCGGTGTTTCCGCCGTCCGCCGTTTCGCTTTCCTGGCTTTCGCCTGCAGCATGGACCGCGGGGGAAAGGGATGTCATAAGCAGCGCGGAGAGCAGCAGACACAGCCATTTTCTGATTTTTTTCATCATAGGTTCCTCCTCTGAAAATTCGTCGGAAAGTTTTGCGGGATCCGGCTTCCCGATTGGATTAGGAATATCGTACTACGGATTTGCATAGAAGGTACGTCAATTTTTCAACATTTTTGCATCATTTTTTCAGTATTTTTCATAGGCATTTTGCACAGGTCAATAGTTAGCTGAGTCTAATTTGTTGGTTAGACTGATGAAACTTCGATTAGTCACAAAAAACCATTGACAAAAATCTCCAGGCGTCATAATATAATACATAGTTAGTCTTTGCTAACCCGTGACTATGACAATAGAAGAAGCCGGAAGCAGGGATTCTATTGTTTCGGCATGGGGTTAGAGATAACGAATACATAGTTCAGGGAAGGTGAAGGTATGATGCCGCTTACACTGGCAGAAGTGGGAGAGGAAAACCTGATCAGGAAGATCGGGGGGAAACAGGAAGTCAGGGCTCATCTGGAGAATCTGGGTTTTGTTGTGGGAGCAGCAGTCACGGTGATAAATGCCGTGGGAGGCAATGTTATTGTGAATGTAAAGGACTCCCGGATTGCGGTCGGCAGGGAGATGGCACAGAAAATCATGGTCTGAGCCGGAGGGGACAGAGGCAGGTATGCAGCAGCCCCATTCAGCATGCGCCGGAATATGTGCGGCAGTGTCCAATATATGTCTATATCAAATGAAAAGCAGAAGGAGAATGGAAATGAAAACATTGAAGGAAGCGAAGGTGGGCGATACCGTCCGGGTTGTGAAGCTCCACGGCGAGGGAGCGGTCAGGCGCCGGATTATGGACATGGGGGTGACGAAGGGGGCGGAAGTCCGGATTCGCAGAGTTGCGCCCCTTGGAGACCCGGTTGAGGTGACCGTCCGGGGCTATGAACTTTCCATCAGGAAGGCGGATGCGGAGATAATTGAGGTGGAAAGTATGGAAATGTATTCCGGCGGGAAAGCATGAGAGAAGTGCGGAAAGCTTTTCAAGGGGAGAGGTCCCCTTTCTTTTAAAACAAGTGGTTAGTTAAAACTAATAAAAGTGAGTGAGGTAAAACTATGAACATGCGAATTGCCCTTGCGGGCAACCCGAATTGCGGAAAAACCACATTATTTAACGCTCTTACCGGCTCCAACCAGTTTGTGGGAAACTGGCCGGGGGTTACGGTGGAAAAGAAGGAAGGAAAACTGAAAAAGCAGGAGGATGTCACAATCACCGACCTTCCCGGTATTTACTCCCTTTCCCCTTATACATTGGAAGAAGTAGTGGCAAGGGACTACCTGACCGGCGAACGGCCTGATGCAATCCTGAATATCATTGACGGCACGAACCTGGAGAGAAATCTTTACCTGACCACCCAGCTTATGGAGCTCGGCATTCCTGTGGCCATAGCTGTCAATATGATGGATGTGGTGGAGAAAAACGGTGATCAGATTCACACGGCAGAGCTGTCAAGGGCACTGGGCTGCAGGGTAGTGGAGATTTCCGCTTTGAAAGGAAAAGGCATCATGGAGGCTGCGGAGGCGGCCATGGACGCGGCAAGAAACGGAAAGACGGTTCCCCTGCACAGGTTTTCAGGGACCGTGGAGCATGCCCTTGCCCATATTGAGGAGGCTGCGGTACATGAAATGCCGGAGGAGCGGCAGAGATGGTACGCCATTAAGCTGTTTGAACGGGACAGCAGGGTGTTGGAGCAGATGAAGCTGGAAGAGTCTGTGATTTCTCATATAGAAAGGGATATCAGAGCGGTGGAGGAGGCGTTGGATGACGACGGGGAATCAATCATCACCAATGAGCGTTATCTCTACATCGGCAGCATAATCAAAGGGTGTCTGAAGAAAAAATCCGCAGGAAAGATGACGCATTCCGATAAAATAGACAGAATTGTTACAAACAGATTTCTGGGGCTTCCCATATTTGCAGCAATCATGTTTTTGGTGTATTATATATCCATGGTGACGGTGGGAACCGCTGCCACGGACTGGGCAAATGACGGGCTGTTCGGCGACGGTTTCCATCTGTTTGGCATCGGCTCTTCCGCTTATGGGGAAGCGGCTGAAGAATACGGGGAAGCGGCTCTCATTGTGGACGGCTATGACGCTTATGCGGAGGAAAACGGCAGGGCGCCTGCAGGAGAGTTCCTTTATCAGGTGACGGATGAGGAGACGCTGGAGGCGATAATGGAAACGGCAACGCCTGCGGAGTATGAGGCAGCTCTTGGGATTTTGGAGAAATACGGGGAGGAACCTGACCCTGCAGCCTACGGCGTATGGGTTCCCGGTATCCCGGTGCTCGTAGGGGAGGGGCTTGAGGCTGTGGGAGCAGCGGAATGGCTTGCGGGGCTGATAAACAACGGTATTGTGGCCGGTGTGGGCGCGGTGTTGGGGTTTGTGCCCCAGATGCTGGTTTTGTTTCTGCTCCTTGCATTCCTGGAGGCATGCGGCTATATGGCGCGGATTGCTTTTGTTCTGGATCGGATTTTCCGCAGGTTCGGTTTGTCCGGCAAGTCCTTTATTCCCATGCTCATCGGCACCGGCTGCGGGATTCCGGGTATCATGGCCTCCAGGACCATTGAAAATGAACGTGACCGCCGGATGACCATTATAACCACCACCTTTATCCCCTGCGGTGCAAAAGTTCCGTTTATTTCCATGGTTGCCGGTGCGGTTTTCGGCGGTTCCGCCTGGGTGGCAACCAGCGCGTATTTTGTGGGTATGGCGGCGATTCTTGTTTCCGGTATCATGTTAAAGAAGACACGAATGTTCTCCGGTGAGCCTGCGCCTTTTGTTATGGAACTTCCGGCTTATCATATGCCCACGGCGGGCAATGTGCTGCGTTCCATGTGGGAACGGGGATGGTCCTTTATCAGGAAGGCAGGTACGATTATTCTGCTTTCCACTATCATAATCTGGTTTGCCACGTATTTTGGATTTACACAGGAAGGATTCCGGATGCTCGGCGAGGAGGAGATGGAGCAATCGCTTCTGGCGGCCATGGGCGGGGCCGTGGCCTGGATTTTCAAGCCCCTTGGATGGGGAAACTGGCAGGCGGCGGTGGCTTCCGTAACCGGTCTGGTGGCAAAGGAGAACATTGTGGGCACCATGGGGATCCTCTATCCGGGAGGATGGCCAGAGATCGGAGCGAATTTCAGCAAAGCAGCGGGATATTCCTTCCTTGTGTTCAACCTTCTGTGCGCGCCCTGCTTTGCGGCCATAGGCGCTATCCGGCGGGAGATGAATCATGCAAAGTGGACCTGGTTTGCCGTTGGGTACCAGTGCGGGCTGGCTTATGGGGCAGCGCTTATGGTCAACCAGATTGGTTCGGCGCTTACAGGCAATCTGAATGTGCCTGGTCTGTTTGGTGCCATGCTTGTTCTCGGCGGTATGATGTATATGCTGGTCAGACCGGATCAGGAAAAGATGAAACGCACCAGAACCATTGCAAATTAAAAACTGCCATGAAGCGGCTTTCTGGTATGGGATCATGGCGAAGTGACTTTATTCTTTAGAGCCATCGCGCAGCGATTAGAAAATAAAGTCGCGAAGGTGCATGAGAGGAACTTTCAAGAGAGCATTATCGAAGGAAAGTTCCTCTGGTGGGGATGAACCGAAGTGACTTTATTCTTTAGAGCTATCGCGCAGCGATTAGAATAGGAGGACTATATGTTTACTTGGATTATGGAAAATTTGGCGACAATCACAATCAGCGCAGCTTTGATCATTGTGGTGGAGGCTGTTATTGCCTGCATGGTGCGCAGAAAGAAAAAGGGAAAATCATCCTGTGGCTGCGGATGTGCGGGCTGTGCCATGAACGGCTCCTGCCATCCGGACAATTTTTGAGGATAACGATTAGCCATTCAATTGCGTGAAATGTCACTCCAAGAATAGAAAGTTGTAAAAACAGCAGGGGCGGTTGTTTATGAAAATGATTCGTGTATGGAGGGTCCGCGAAATTTGACCCTCCAATCATATTACTTCAGAATTTCAAATGAATTTGAAACGCAAAGTCTTTTTCACATTGAAAATGCCGCCCTATTTGTCTTACAAAATAGTTTTCGTTTTCTGGATAGACTGCTTTTGTCATCACTCTTAACAAATCTAATTCTTCCACAGATTCTTGCAATACAATTTCAAATGTACTCCATCCATCTGTTACAGGCGAACATATATCATCCAGCATATCAGAAAAAAGTTCATATCCATTTATGAGCTGGTTCCTGGCCAACTGTTCGGCCCTGCCTGAACACAGCATTTTTTCCAACATACCATACTGCTTGCCATTCAGACTAACTTGATATGTTTTCATGTAACGCGCCTCCTCAAGCCCCGATTGTGGTTTGATGATTTTTAAGGGAATTATCAGCTGTTATAGTTTATTATCAAAACTCTCACGAACCTTTGAAAACACGAAGTTTATCGCAGGTGAGATTTGCTTTATTGTTTCCCTTGTACGATACCCTTCCGCAGACATTATGAACGCTGATAAGAGAAAAGGGAAACAAAATCGTATAAAACAGTATAACATAAAATGAACAGGTATCGTGAACGGATTGAAATGTTTTTCGGATTCTTGACAGCCGTTATTTTTTGTGGTATAAATGATAAAATTGAACACAAAAGCTATGATAAGAAATAGTAAGCATCTTGGATTTTCAGAGAGAAGGCGGTGGGTGCGAGCCTTTATTGAAAAGATGCCCAACCCATCTTTGAGCTGTAAGCTGAAATAACAGTAAGCCTTGCCGGGTTCTCCCGTTACAGAGATATGGCATCAGATTTTCTCTTGTGCCAGAGAGTGCGGATTGTTCCGAATTTAGGTGGTACCACGGACTTAAGGTTAGTTCGCCCTAAGCTGATGTAATGTCGGTTTAGGGCTTTTTTGTGTTCAAAAACAAAATGCGGAGGTATCCTTTATGAAACTGGAAAAACTTGTTGGAGATCGTTTTCGGGAAAAACCATCAGACTGCATCATTGACAGCCATGCCCTGATGGTGCGCGGCGGCTATATGAAGTATGTAGCAAACGGTATTTTTTCCTCCTATATGCCCCTGAAAAGGATTACACGGAAGATAGAGCAGATCATCCGTGAAGAAATGGACGCTGTTGACGGGCAGGAAGTCCAGTTTCCTGTCGTTATGCCGGCTTCTATCTGGCAGGAATCCGGCAGATATGAGAGTATTGGCAAAGAAATGGCCCGTTTCCATGACCGCAGCGGAAGCCCTCTTGTGCTTGGCATGACACATGAAGAAGCCGCTGTTCATCTTATGCGGGATTACGGACAGAGCTACACGAAATATCCATTTATGATATATCAGATACAGACGAAGTTCCGCGATGAAGCAAGACCAAGGGCGGGACTGATCCGTGTTCGTGAATTTACAATGAAAGATGCCTACTCTTTCCATACCAGTCAGGCAGATTTAGAAGATTATTACGAAAAGTGTCATAAGGCTTATGAGCGCATCTATGCAAGGGTAGGATTGCCGGAGGTCATTTCGGTGGCTTCCGATTCCGGTATGATGGGCGGTCATATTTCCCATGAATTCATGCTGCTCACTCCTATCGGGGAAGATTCTGTTGCCGTCTGTACGGAATGTGATTACCGTGCGAATGTGGAGGCGGCAGAGTGTATTATCCATAACGAAAGAAGGGATGCCTCCCGGGAACTTGTCCTGGTACACACTCCGGACATTCATACCATTGAGGACGTCTGTGGGTTCCTGCATTGTGATGAAAAGGCTTCCTGCAAAGCGGTTGTTTATCAGCGTCATTCCGATGACCATTATATCGTATTGTTTATCCGCGGCGATCTTGAGGTGAATGAAACCAAGCTCACAAATTATCTGGGGTATGACATCCATCCGGCAATCATCACCGAAGACAGCGGACTGAACGCCGGTTATATCGGACCCGTTAATCTAAACGGCAATTGCACTGTTCTGTATGACCGTTCCCTGAAAGGAAGGAACAATCTTTCCTGTGGTGCAAATGTTTACGAATATCATTATACCGGACTGGATATGGAACGTGATATAGAGGGGGCGGAGTACCATGATTTTGCCAAAATACAGGAAGGCGGTATCTGTCCCCATTGCGGTAAGCCTGCGGTTACAGTATCCCGCGGCATTGAGGTGGGCAATATTTTTCAGCTTGGAACCAAGTACACCGAATCCATGAACATGACCTATATTGACACCAATGGAGAAGCACAGTATCCGGTTATGGGATGCTATGGTATCGGCATCGGCAGACTTGCTGCTTCCATCTGCGAGGCCCATCATGATGATTACGGTCCCATATGGCCTTTGACGGTTGCGCCGTGGCAGGTACACCTCTGTGCTGTTCGGGCTGATGATGCCCAGGTTCAGGCATATGCCGACAAGTTGTATGAAGAACTGCAAGACAAAGGTGTGGAAGTCCTTTACGATGACCGCAGGGTCAGTGCCGGAGTCATGTTTTCGGATGCTGACCTGATCGGTGTACCATTCAGAGTCATTGTCAGTCCCCGAAACAGAAAGCAAAATATTATTGAAATTGTTTCGAGAGATAAGAGTTTATCTGCCAATGTTTCTATGACTTCTGCAGTAGAAGAAATCATGAAGATTTTGTCAGCAGCGGAATAATTCTGTAAAGTATGGTTTATTGGCTGAGAAGGCAGAACAGAATCCAATCCGGATTCGGAGTCTGTTCTGTTTTCAAAATCATCTGACTGCCTCCTGCTTTTATTCTACCCACATTCTAATCATTCTTGTCAATCGTTTGGTTAGAATGATTAGAATAAATTACAATTCCATCCATGTTTGCTATTTTGATTCCATACTTGTCATTGTGGGTATGAGGATTATTATTTCACTCTGCGATGGTTTGCGCTGTAACATTCAGGCGTGGTGACTTCATAATACCGGTTAATTCATGACTTCTTTTCTTTATTGCGTCTGATCAATCCAATCATGAGTTAAAGAATTCCTCCCGCAAGCCATATCATTCCCACTGTAGTATTTGTGAAAAGGAACCAAAAAGGTGATCTAAGGAGCCACATAATTGCCAAAATGAGATTGCCTTTACTGCTCATAATGATTCTTCCTGTGAATAACATACGATTTATGCACACTATTTGGCATTCCGACAAACGGAATTTATCGGTGACTTTATTATAACAGTTCATTTCGAAAAAGGGAATAAATTTTACAAAGCACGGAAGTGCTGTAGTAATTTTGCAGGAATGGAATGTAAAAATAGGTAAGCTTAAAATATAAAAAAACAGTAAAAATATGTACTGAATAAAATACTTGCATTTCCTGTATTCTATGGTAAAATGAGGGAAACAATTGAATAGTGAGAGGTTTATTAATCGAAGAGGAGAAGAGCAGAATGAGAAAGGTCTTTCATTTGAAAAGCATTCTTTTGAAAAAGAAACTTTGCGGTTTTCTTTTCACGGCACTTCTGACAATGGCTGTACTGGGCGGATGCGCAGACGGCACAGGAGAGTCTTCGGGGGATAATTCCTCTGTGGAGTCCGGGGCAGGTTCCCAGGATTCCGGTTCGGCGCAGGAGAGCACCGATGCGGCACAGGATGGCGATACTTCGGCGGAAGAGAGCACATCCGAAGAAAGCGCAGCGGAGGCGGACCAGGCCGGACAGGGGACGTCGGATGTTACGTACGGCGGCTCCATTGTTGTAGGAATACAACAGGATATCGACAGTCTTGACCCTCATAAAGCAACGGCGGCAGGAACTAAGGAAATTTTATTCAACATTTTTGAAGGCTTGGTAAAGCCGGATGAAAACGGCAATCTGATCAATGCGGTTGCCAGTGATTACACGATTTCGGAGGACGGGTTGGTGTATACCTTTACGCTCCGGGAGGGTGTAAAGTTCCACAACGGAAACGCTGTGACTGCTGAGGATGTGAAGTACTCTCTGGAGAGGGTATCGGGACTGTTGGATGGCACTCCCTTAATTTCCACCCTGAGCACGATACAGGCAGTCGAAATTCTTGACGAAAAGACGGTTCAGGTGACAGTAGGGAGCGCCAACACAGAGCTGATCTACAGCTTCGTGGCAGCCATCATCCCCGCGGGCAGCGGAGAGGGAGAGGCGGTGGATCCCATTGGCACCGGGCCTTTTTCTTTTGTTTCCTACAAGCCCCAGGAGGGGATCGTCCTGGCGAAGAATCCGGACTACTGGCAGGAGGGCCTGCCCTATCTGGATCAGGTGGAGTTCAAGATTTCAGGCAGCGCCGACACGGCCCTTTTGGAGCTCCAGGGCGGCACCATCGACTTCTACGCCTACCTGACGGATTCCCAGGCCCAGGCCCTTCAGGGCAGCCACCAGGTGGTTTCGTCGCCCTCCAATGCGGTGCAGGCGCTGTATCTGAACAATGCGGTGGAGCCTCTGAATGACGTGCGGGTGCGCCAGGCCATTTCCTATGCCATAGACAAGGAAGAGATCAACAACTTCGTAGGGGGCGGGAAGGGCACGCTGATCAGCTCGGCCATGCTGCCCACGCTGAAGGAGAATTATGTGGATCTGAACGACACCTATGGCACCACGGCCAATGTGGAGAAAGCGAAAGAGCTTTTGGCGGATGCGGGATACCCGGACGGGTTCGACCTGGAGATTACCGTTCCCTCCAACTATGAGATTCACATGCAGACCGGAGAGGTGGTGGTGGAGCAGTTGAAGGCAGCGGGCATCCGGGCTACCATCAAGGCGGTGGAGTGGAGCACCTGGCTGGACGAGACCTACAAGGGGCGCCAGTACGAGGCCACCATCGTCTCCCTGACCTGCGACATGACGCCGGGATACCTGATGAACCGCTTCCAGACCGACTCCAAGAAGAACTTCATCAATTTCAGCAGCGCGGAATATGATGAGGTCTACACCAGGACCCAGGCCACTCTGGATCCCGCGGAGAAGGCGGAGTGCTACAAAGAGCTGCAGAAAATCCTCTGCGACGAGGCGGGCAGCGTGTTCATCCAGGTGGCGTCCAACCAGACGGCCATCAGCAAGAAGCTGGCGGGCTACAAGTTCTACCCTGTGTATGTGCAGGACATGAGCACAGTGTACTTCACCGAATAAAAAGAGCCTCGGCACAGAAGTGAAGAGGCGGAACAAATTCCCACGAATGGGAACTGGAATAAAAAGGAGGCGGCAGCGTGAAATATTTAGGTAAGAAAACCATCACTCTCATTATGACATTGTTCCTTGTTTCCGTCGCCGCTTTCCTGGCGTTCCAGATCATCCCCGGGGACGTGGTCACATCCATCCTGGGGACGGAAGCCACTCCCGAGAGGGAGGAGCAGCTTCGGGAAGAGCTGGGATTCAACGACCCGCCGGCAGTCCGGTACTTCAACTGGATGTCGGGGGTGGCAAAGGGCGATTTGGGAGTCAGCTATCGCTACTCCAGGAACATGAACGAGATGATGCCGGTGGCGGAGCTGATCGGGGACAAGCTTCCTGTGACGCTGTGGCTGGCGGCGATTTCCCTGGTGCTGATTGTACTGGTATCCATTCCCATGGGCGTACTGTGGGCAAAGAGCAGATCCCGTGTGCTGGATGCGGCCCTGGGGGTGATTACACAGGTGACTATGGCGGTGCCGTCTTTCTTTTTGGGCATTCTGGTGACCTGGTTGTTCGGTATTCTGTTAAAATGGTTCTCTCCCGGCGGTTATGTGGGGTATCAGGAGAATTTCTGGGGTTTCTTAGGTTATCTGCTGTTTCCGGCCATATCCATTGCATTGCCGAAAATTGCCATGACGGCAAGATTTTTACGAAATTCCATGCTTACGGAGATGGGCTCGGATTATGTCCGCACGGCTTACAGCAAGGGCTGCGGGGACCAGAGAGTCATGTATGGGCATGTGCTTCGGAATGCCATGATGCCTGTGATTACATTTCTGGGCATGATTGTGGCGGAAATTGTGGCAGGCAGCATTGTGGTGGAGCAGGTGTTCGGTTTGCCGGGTATCGGCAGACTGCTGATCAGTTCCATCTCCACAAGAGATTTTCCGGTGGTGGAGATATTGATTTTGTACATTACATTTGTGGTTATTTTTGTGTATTTTCTGGTGGATATTCTGTATAAGGTGGTAGATCCCAGGATTTCGTAAAGGCTGCGGCAGAGAGGGCCTTTTGCGCGGCGGCCGGGCGGTGCGGACAGAAGGGCGCATGTTTGGGCAGTTTGGCTGCAGGGCATGGATGTTTCCATAAATTGACCGGAGGGAACCGGGAGGAGCACAGTTTTACAGGATTGGCAGGGTTCATGGGGAAAGGAAGAAGCCGGTATGAAGAAAAACGGGAAAAAGTGGAATAAATATCTGTATGCCGGTATTGTGATGACGGGTATTGCCGTGGTGCTGGGCATACTGGGGTTTTTCCGGACTCCTTACAGCACTACGGCAATGTCCGCCTCGGAAAAATTTTCGGCGCCGTCCCTGAGACATCTGTTCGGCACGGATAATTTCGGGCGGGATATATTTTCCAGGGTTATGCAGGGACTTGGTACCACCATGGTCATCAGCAGCCTGGTGGTGTTTTTTTCCGGACTGGCGGGAATCCTTCTGGGGGCGTTTACCGGGTATTTCGGGGGTGTACTGGACGAGTTTGTCATGCGCGTCACGGATGCCCTGAACAGTTTTCCCAGTATTCTGCTGACTTTGGTAATCATCAGTTTGCTGGGAACCGGCAGGCAGAATGTGATTATTTCCATGTCCCTGGTGTTTACGCCCAGTTTTGTGCGGATTGTCCGGGGTGAATTTATCCGGCTGCGGGATGCGGATTATATCAAGAGGGCCAGAATGATGGGAGTGGGGAAATTCCGTATTCTTTTTATCCATATACTGCCTAATATTTTTTCCGTGTTCTGGGTGTCGGTGATGATCGGTTTCAACAATGCCATTCTGGCGGAGTCCGGCATGAGTTATCTGGGAATCGGGGTGCAGCCTCCGGATGCCAGCCTGGGCAATATGCTTTCGGACGCCCAGGGATATCTGCAGTCGGCACCCTGGTGTGCCCTGGCACCGGGCCTGACGATTGTGTGGCTTGTGCTGGGATTTTCCCTGTTCAGCGAGGGGATACGGCGGTTGGAAGGGTGAAGGGAAGGAAGCATTTCCAGGGAATTGGAGGAAGGCGGCACATCAAATGATTAAGATAGAAGATTTGTCCGTAGCTTTCGGCGGCACGGAGGTGGTAAAGCATGTGAATCTGGATCTCCATGACGGAGAGATTCTGGGCATTGTGGGAGAGTCCGGTTCTGGGAAATCCGTCACGGCGCTGACGCTGATGGGATTGGTGTCAGAAGGGGCAGAAGTGACCACAGGGCGGATTTTGTTTGACGATGTGGTGCTGCGGCAGGCAGGCAGGCCCTGTGACAGAGCGCTTTACCGGAAATATCTGGGGGCGGAGATGTCCATGGTGTTTCAGGAACCCCAGACCAGTCTGAATCCTACCCGGAAGGCAGGGAAGCAGGTGGAGGAGGTACTGCGGCTCCATACGAAGCTGACGGGAGAGGAGATTCGGGCCAAGGTACTGGAGACATTCCGGGCGGTGGGTCTTCATGAGGCGGAACGGGTGTATGACAGCTATCCCCATCAGCTTTCCGGGGGAATGCGGCAGCGGGTGATGATTGCCATGGCGGTCATTCTGCATCCCAGGCTCATTGTGGCGGACGAACCCACCACAGCCCTGGACGTGACCATTCAGAACCAGATTGTGGAGCTGCTGCGTGATATCAACGGAAAACAGAAGAATGCCATGCTTTTTATCACCCATGACCTGCATCTGGCCAGAAGGCTCTGCCATCGGGTAGCGGTGATGAAAGACGGCTGTGTGGTGGAGACCGGGACTGCGGAGGAAGTATTTGACCATCCAAGTCAAGCCTATACCAGACGGCTTGTGGAGGCAGTGCCTTCCAGAATGGAGGGGAAGGCAGAAGAACAGAGCAGGGACAGGGAGGACAATAAACAAAATCCGGTGCTGAAGGTACACAATTTATTCGTGTACTACCAGGACGGCAAAAGCAATCAGCCTTCGGAGCAGGCGGAAGGCACCGGCGGAAAGAGAAGGACTTTGGCGGAAAGGTTTTTCCGGCGGAAAGGCCAGTGCGTGGTATGGGATGCGGATTTTGAGATTTATTCCGGGGAAAGTCTGGGGCTGGTGGGAGAGAGCGGCTGCGGAAAAACCTCCCTCTCCAAGGCCATTTTGGGAATCAATCCATGTGTGGAGGGGGAAATCATACATGCCAGTATCCGTCCCCAGATGGTATTTCAGGACCCCTACAGCAGCCTGAATCCCACAAAGACCATCGGATGGCTGCTGCAGGAGCCGCTGCGGGCCGCAGGGGCACTGGACCGAAGTCTGGCCATGACCAAAGCGGACAGGGAGGCAGCGGCTTATGATATGCTGCGCCGGGTGGGGATGGATGAACGGTATTTTCACAGAAGGCCGTCAGAGCTTTCCGGCGGACAGCGTCAGCGGGTCAGTATTGCCCAGGCATTGATTACCAATCCGGGTTTTCTCATTGCGGATGAACCGGTGTCCGCATTGGATGTGACCATTCAGGCCCAGATTATGGAGTTGTTTTTGAAGCTGCAGGAGGAGATGCATCTGGCCTGTCTGTTTATTTCCCACGACATCAATGTAGTCTACCGCATGTGCGACCGGATTATGGTGATGAAAGACGGTCATATTATCGAAATCGGGGAGACGGAGGAAGTGTTCGGCAATCCCAGGGAGGATTATACCAAGCTGCTGCTGTGCGGGGCTTGAGGGGCAGTATTTTCTGTAATGTGAATTTATACGCATGCTCAATCACATTTGCCAACATGGATGGATAACGAGTGAGGGCTTCTGCAAAGCCAGGGCAGAAACCGGCATAGAATCAATGCGCTCACGAGTATAGATAGGGTCAGGGAAAGCCGAGAAGGCCTTTTGGATAGGGTGGATCAGAATTACCGGACCAAAAGAGAGGATTCCTGTGTAGGGAAATACAATAAATTTTGTGGGGTTCATCACAGTGGGGGTGGACCCTTTTTTCGTGATTTTGGATGACGGTTCCTGCACGGAACTCACACCACAGCAGACTTCAGTCATATACGCATCAGAGGCTGATGTGCTGAATATGGCATTATTTGGCATGACAGCGAAGCAATGGCATGGAATGAGATTGACTTTGATTGCATCCGTATGTATTCGGTAATTTATTTTTGCCAATTCCTTCTTCGCGCTCCATCCAAGTAAAGCCTGTTCTTCTTTCTTTAGCCGTTCAAATTCTTTGATAAGATATAATTTGAATTGCGGAGATACCCAGCTTGCAAACTCAAACGCAATATCTTTATATGCATATGTACCGCCATACCGTCCTGCTTTTGCCACAATACCCTTTGAATTTGTGCGGGATACCCATTGCTTAACCGACATAATAAAACGGTTTAATCCTGCCTCCAGCATGATTTCTTCATAGGCGGCAGCATTGAAGTCTGCATTATACATTTCTTCCCATATGCCAAGAAATTCTATTGTATTCTTGTTGCGCAGCCATTTTTCTATCAGGGCAGGTCCGTTGTCAATTTTCCTTACCATATCCGTTAAAGAAATATAATCGTCTTCTTCAATCTGTAAGACTTGTATCTCTGTTCCGTCAACATTTAGTTTTCCCATATAAAATCCTTTCATCTATGCGGTCTATAATTTATTAACTTGCCCTAAATTCTCCGCTTCCCTGGACATACTCTTCGAAAATATCATTTCATAAGGATCGCTGCCCAGCCGAAAGCCGCCCACGGCCTCATACCCAAGTTTGAAATAAAAATGCTGTGCATATTCGTTTGCCTGGGTTGAAGTCAGAAACGTTTTGTATCCCTGCCGTTTCATTTCCTCCTCCCAAAATATGACGATCTGCCTGCCGATTCCCCTTCCCCTGTAATTTTCCAAAACATACAGCATGTTCATAAAGGGGATACTATCCCAGAACAGATTGTATCTGAGCCATCCCATAAACTGACCGTTTTCTTCCGCAATATAAATATGATCCCGCAATATGGAATTTTTGATTTCTTCATCTGAAATATGTCTGTCATATTGAATGAGCAGATCTAAATCTTTGTTTTCTGCAAACCTGATCACCATATTCTTTTGTCCCATCTAAATACATATTATCAAATCGCTCCATTTTGACAAGGGCATCCCATTATGGTCATTCGGCCGGTCATAAGGTATAAAATCCCGGTGAATATCTGCGCTCAGTCAGCTCCGAACCGCACTTCACAGTCTTTCCGGAAGAAAGCGATTCCATAGCAGTCAATCTT
>OFFP01000837.1_pt1 | contig 23462 bp, 24 predicted proteins | sample 1521431 | NCBI WGS metagenome assembly OFFP01 (sample SAMEA3504104, study PRJEB24116) | mouse gut metagenome | biome: mouse gut; feature: mouse-associated habitat; material: faeces | place: Denmark | collected 2011
AGACGTATTTCGGATCACTCGGATTCGTCTCAATCTTCTCTCTCAGCCTTCGGATATGTACGTCTACTGTCCTCGCATCTCCGGGATATTCATATCCCCACACGATATTCAGAAGATTCTCCCGGCTGTATACTTTATTCGGATTCATTGCAAGAAGTTCAAGAAGGTCGAATTCTTTCGCGGTCAGATTCACTTCCTTCTCGTCGATCACTACCCGCCGGCTTTCGCAGTCAATCTTCATGCTTCCTTTTATGATCATCTTATCGCTCGGCTGCTCCTGATCTCTCTTGCTGGTGCGGCGCATGATCGCCTTGATCCGTGCTTTCACTTCCAGTATATTAAAAGGCTTCGTGATATAATCGTCCGCCCCGTATTCAAGTCCCAGTATCTTATCCATATCTTCGCTTCTTGCCGTCAGCATTACCACCGGCACGTCCGAAAATTCCCGGATCTGTTGGCACACTTCAAACCCATCGTGTTTTGGAAGCATTATATCTAACAAAATCATATCATAGGCATTCTCTTTCGCCAACTTGAGCGCCTCTTCCCCGTCATAAGCACAGTCTACCTTCATCCCGTCCTGTTCAAGACTGAAACGAATCCCCTTCACGATTAATTTCTCGTCATCCACAACCAATACCCTTCTGCTCATCTGTCCTCTCCCTCAACTGCTTACTTGCTTAAATTATAATCTGATCTTTGACTTTGTTAAATACGCCTTCCTTAATCCCTTCGACTTCTTTCAGTTCTTCAATCTTCTGAAATCCGCCGTGTTCTTCTCTGTAACGGATAATGGCTGCTGCTTTTGCCTCACCGATCCCATTCAGTGTCATCAATTGTTCCTTTGACGCCGTATTAATACTTACCTTGCCGTCCTTAGCTTCCGTATCCCCTGCTGCAGGCTTTGCTCCGGGACTATCCGCCTGACTTTTGCCGCCTGTGATCCCCTGCTCCGCTTCTTCTCTGGACGGGACATAGATCTGCTGCCCGTCCTCCATCTGCGCCGCTTGATTCAGCAGCTCTCCTGCCGCATCTTCGCTTAACCCGCCTGCCGCCTCCACTGCCTCGTATATCCTGCTTCCGGAAGGAAGTACATAGACGCCCGGATGCGCCACTCTTCCGCATACATGGATACAGATCGTACCAGATTCTCCCTGTGCAGACTCTTGTATCTCTTCCTCGTCGGAAACCTCTTCTTTTCGTTCTTCTTGGAATTCTTCTTCCTCGGATCCTTCTCCTTTGGACACTTCTTCCTCTGGTACTTCTTCTGCCGCACGAAGCTCTGTCAGTTCTTCTACACACTCTTCTTTTTCTCCGGAACATCCGGCAAACGACAAAATAACGGCAATTATAACAAAAGTATAAATAATATATAACTTACATGACATCTTTCTATGCATATCTTACTCCTTCACAGTCTGCCGAAACTGCAAATACCCCGCATATCCATGTCTTAATCATTGTACTATTTCCACTGAAAAATTGCAACTCCAATCAGCGCAATTACCATCCCGATTATCTTTCTCCACTCAAGTGGTTCCTTTTCTACTCCAAAAAGTCCCAGAAGCTCTATCACATACGCTATGATCAGCTGCGCGATCACGATAAGCAGCGCCGCTTTTGCCGGTCCGAGCTGTTCCATACTCTTGATAACCGTCAGCGTGATGCCCGCGCCGATCACACCGCCAAGAAGAACATATCTAGGTTCTACTTTCGTAAGTGTCATTACATTATCCCGCCCGGCGATCAGCCATGCCGCGATACATACTGCAAATGCCGTCAGCTGCACCCACGCATTACTGACCCACATCCCCGTCGTCTTCGTAACCTGTGTATTGAACACACCCTGCACGCTCATAAGCGCGCCTGACAAAAGTGCAATTAAAAAACCAATCATTCTCTATACCTCCCAGTCTGAATCACAGATATTTCTTCTCTTCTTCGAAATATCTTCTTTTCTGAAATAGTATATCCAAATGAATGGTTTTCTATCCTGTTTACAATAACCCTTATTACAATATCCCTTTTACAATATCTTTCTCAGGATACTCATCATCTCATCTATATGCTTCTCTTCAATGATCAGCGGCGGCACCAGCCGTATGACGTTATCCTTCGCGCTGATGATCAGCAGCCCTTCCTCAAGCGCCCGGTTGATGATCTCTCCTGCCGGTTTTCTGACTTTGAGCCCTTGTATCAGCCCTTTTCCTCTCCGCTCTTCTATCAGGTCTGATCCTGCTGCCAGCGCATCTAATTTTTCCCTCAGATACGCCCCTGTTTTGCATACATGCCCTACCAGATCCTCTCTCTCGAAGATCTCTATCGTCTTTGCTACTGCGGCGCACGCCAACGGATTGCCGCCATAGGTAGTCCCATGATCTCCCGGTTCCAGAGAATATTCTGCCGTCTCTTCCGTCATGGCAAATGCCCCTACCGGGATACCGCTCCCGATGGCTTTTGCCATTGCCATTATATCCGGCTTCGTTCCATAAGACTGCCATGCGAACATAGAGCCTGTCCTTCCCATACCGCACTGGATCTCATCACAGATCATAAGGATCCCTTCTCTGTCACAGAGCCTGCGGATCCCTTCCATGAATTCCTGCGATGCCGGATGGATACCGCCTTCTCCTTGAAGCGGCTCCAAAATGATCGCACATGTGCGGTCCGTAACCAGAGCTTCTACACTCTCCAGGTTATTAAATTCTGCAAATCTGACTCCCGGAAGCATCGGTTCAAAGGGGGTACGGTAAGCCTCGCTTCCCGTCACGGACACCGCGCCGATACTTCTGCCGTGAAATGAATTCTCCATGGCAATAAATTCATACCGCCCGGTCCCTTTCTTCCAGGCATATTTACGCGCGGCTTTCAAGGCTCCCTCGATCGCCTCGGTTCCACTGTTCGTGAAAAACACACGATCCATGCCGGTAATCCGCTTCAGCGCTTTTGCCGCTTCCCCGCAAGTCGTATTGTAGTACAGATTCGAAGTATGTGTCAACGCATCAATCTGATCCTTCAGAGCCTGATTCAGTTCTTGATTCCCATAGCCTAATCCGCACACCGCGATCCCTGCCGCGAAATCAAGATATTTCTTCCCTTCTGTATCATACAGATATACCCCTTCTCCCTTCTCAAGCACGACCGGGAATCGGTTATAGGTATGTACAAGTCCTTTTTTTGTTTCTTCTATATATTGATTCATTTCTTTCTCCACAATAAACTTTCTCTTATCTGTTCCCTATTTGTCTGACAGCACTCCCATTTATCTGAATCCTATCTGCTTTTCTTCCGTACGATCATTCGCCATGATAGAACTTTTCTTCGCTGTCATTCAGCATTGCCGTACCGATCCCTTTATTGGTAAAGATTTCAAGAAGCAGGCAGTGCGGGATTCTTCCGTCCAGAATATGCACCCTTGATACCCCATTCTCAATGGCGTCTATGCAATTCTGAAGCTTCGGCAGCATACCGCCTCCGATGTATCCCTCTTCCATCAGCGCCTTTCCTTCCGATACACGCAGTTCCGATATCAGCGTAGACGGATCTTTCGGATCCTTATAGACTCCTTCAATATCCGTTAAAAATGCCAGCTTCTCCGCATGAACCGCTCTTGCGATGGCACACGCTGCGTCATCCGCATTGATATTATATGTCTGATATTCATCATCCATTCCCACCGGACACACAATTGGAAGAAAATCTTTCTCCAACAGGTCGTATAAAATATCCGCATTGACTTCCTTGACTTCTCCTACGAATCCAATATCTTCTCCGTCCGCGTACTTCTTATCGACCCTCAGCAGAGCGCCGTCTTTCCCGCTTATTCCGATCGCGCGCACTCCAAGGCTTTCTACCAGCTGTACAAGGCCTTTATTCACCTTGCCGAGCACCATCTCGGCAAGCTCCATCGTCGCCTCGTCCGTCACTCGAAGCCCATTTACAAATTCCGGCTCCATGCCTACCTTGCCGACCCACTTGCTGATCTCTTTACCGCCTCCATGGACGATGATCGGCTTGAATCCTACCAGTTTAAGAAGCGTTACATCCTGGATGACCTGTTCCTTTAGCTGCTCATCCACCATTGCGCTCCCGCCGTATTTCACTACAATGATCTTCCGGTTAAATCGCTGGATATATGGAAGCGCCTCGATCAGCACCTCCGCTTTGTCCAGATATTTCTGCATTGACTGATTCATGATTGCTGACTCCTTTACATGCATTCTATATTATGGCTGCAATACTATTTCTTGTGTAATATCTGCATACTAGCTTCTGTAATCCGCATTGATCTCAATATATCCGTGTGTCAGGTCACATCCCCACGCGGTCGCCGCCTTATCTCCCATCTTGACATCTGCGATCGCCGTAACTTCCGGCTCGGACAGGATCTTCGTCGCCTCCGCTTCGCTGTAGTCCACAGCCGTACCATTCTCGATGATCTGGATCCTTCCAGCCTTACTCTCAAAGAACAGATCTACCTTCTCCGGATCAAACTGTGCCCCGGAGTACCCCATCGCACACAGGATCCGTCCCCAGTTCGCATCATGCCCCGCGATCGCAGTCTTGGTAAGATTCGAACATACGATGGATTTCGCCAGTGTCTTCGCCTGTTCCACACTCTCGCAGCCTACTGCCTGAACCTCGAAAAGCGCTGTTGCGCCTTCTCCGTCTCCTGCGATCTTCTTCGCAAGATATTCGTCTATCGTATGGAGCGCATCTTTGAATCTGTGATACTCTTCACTTCCATATACGATCTCCGGATTTTCCGCCAGTCCGTTCGCCAACAGGATAACCGTATCATTTGTAGAGGTATCGCCGTCTACCGAAATCATATTATAAGTATCATTCACATCTTCACTAAGTGCACTCTGAAGTACTTCCTTTGAGATCACCGCATCTGTCGTAATAAAAGCAAGCATCGTGCACATATTCGGATGGATCATGCCGGATCCCTTTGCCATTCCCCCGATCGTCACGGTCTTTTCGCCGACCTCGATCGTCACCGCCAACTCTTTCTCAGAAGTATCGGTCGTCATGATCGCCTTTGCCGCCGCCGTTCCATTTTCCAAAGTATCGTTCTTTACTTTCGAGAGCGCATGGATTCCCGCAGTCAGCCTGTCTATGGGAATCTGCTTCCCGATCACACCCGTAGACCCGATCAGTACTCCGTCCTCGGCAATCCCCAGCGCTTCTGCCGCCGCCTTTGCCGTATCCTCACAATAACCAAATCCCTCCGCGCCTGTACAGGCGTTGGCAATACCAGAATTGACAATAACAGCCTGTGATTTCCTGCCGCTGTCAACTACCTGTCTGTCCCACTTTACCGGAGCCGCCTTCACCACATTCGTGGTAAATGTTCCCGCCGTCTCGCAGGGCGTCTCGCTGTAAATCAAAGCCATATCTGTGCGGTTCTGATATTTAATTCCTGCCGCCGTACTTGCCGCCTCAAATCCTTTTGCCGCTGTTACGCCGCCTTTTATAATCTTCATCTTACTCACCTTTCCACAGTTCACGCGTCGCCTGCTCTGGCCTGCAAACTGCATTCACCTATCTTTATTGTTCGTTAAACGCTGTAATATTTTCCTCATTTAAGGTAAAATCATAATAATTTAAATCCAGCCTTCTCGTCCATCCTATGGTATTCCAGAACGCATTTCCAATATCATTTTTCGTAAACGCAATGAGAGACACCTTACTGACTTGTTCCTCCTTCAGCGCTTCCATGGCCTGCACCACCATCGCTTTGCCGATGCCCCGCCTTCTGTATGCCTCATGCACGCATACATGATACAGGCACCCTCTCCGTCCGTCATGACCGCAGAGGATACTGCCTACCACTTTCCCGTCCTCCACTGCCACCACGCTGGTGGTTGGATTCCGTTTCAAAAAGCGTTCCACGCCTTCCCTGGAGTCGTCAATACTGCGGATTCCAAAGCCTTTGATCGTCATCCAGAGTGCAAATACACCGTCATAGTCTTCTATCGTCATTGTACGTATCATACCGTTCCTCCAAAAAGTAATCTCCGGCCGGTCCATCACGCAGACTCTCCGTGCACGGTTCCCGGCCGTCCTGCCTTTCCTGTGTCACGGAAATACCGGTACAAGTTCCAGGCCTTCGGACTCTTTGAGCCCAAACATCAGGTTCATATTCTGAACTGCCTGGCCCGCTGCTCCCTTGACCAGATTGTCGATGGCACCCATCATAATGATCCTTCCGGTACGGGGATCGATCTTAAAGCCAATGTCCACATAGTTGCTGCCTTCTACCCATCTGGTCTCAGGAAATACATCTTTTTCCAGCACCCGGACAAATGTTTCGTTCCCATAATATTTGTCGTAGATGGCTTTTACTTCCTCATAATCGGTTTTCCTCTTCAATGACGCATATTCTGTAACCAGGATTCCCCGGTTCATAGGAACCAGATGCGGTGTAAAATTAAGCATAACCTTCTCTCCGGCCGCATATCCCAACTGCTCTTCAATCTCCGGCGTGTGCCTGTGGGATGCCACTCCATATGCCTTGATGCTCTCATTGACCTCACAATACAGGTTCTGGACCTTTGCCCCTCTTCCTGCACCAGAAACACCGGATTTCGCGTCAATGATCAGCGTCCCCATATCGATCAGCCCTTCCTTTGCCAGAGGATATGCCGTCAGGATCGAACAAGTCGTATAGCAGCCGGGATTGGCTGTCAGCCGGGCCTTTTTCACATCCTCCCGGTTCACCTCGCATAGCCCGTATACCGCCTCCGGCAGAAACTGAGGGCTCTGATGATGAATCCCGTACCACTGCTCATAGACGGACACATCCTTAATCCGAAAATCCGCGCTCAGATCAATGATCTTCACTTTTGACAAAATGTGTTCATTGACAAGTGAAGCGCAAAATCCCTGGGGCGTAGCCGTAAAGATCACATCCGCCTGTTCTGCCAGTTCTTCCATATTATCATCCATGCAGGCCGCGTCTACGACCTGGAACATATTTCTATAGACATCCGCATACTTCTGGCCGATATAGCTTCTGGAGCCATACCATACGATCTCCGTCTCCCTATGAGCAGACAGAAGACGCACCAGTTCGCCTCCCGCATATCCGGTCGCTCCGATAATTCCTGCTTTAATCATCTTCAGCACATCCTTTCTTATTATAACCAGTAACCATCATATACCTGTTCTTATCTAAAGTAAAGTTTTTTCTTCATAGATTCCCATTTCCGGAACACTTGCATAATTATACATCTAAAATGAATAATATGCAAGTTTTTCTTTTTTGTGTAAAGTTATTTTTCGTTCAATATTTAATAAACACCTGTTCCTTCGAGAAAATAAGGTTGATTCTTGAAAAAAGAAGAGATTTATGTTAGCATGTAGCAAAGAAGCGAGGTGAGTGACTCATGCATACCAATGAATCTGCAGAAAACTATCTGGAAACCATACTGATCCTGAGCGAATCCCGTCCTGTGGTGCGGTCCGTCGATATTGCGTCAGAGCTTAATTTTAAAAAGTCAAGCGTCAGTGTTGCTATGAAGAAGCTCCGGGAAAGCAATCATATTACCGTAACTCCGGAAGGCTTTATCTACCTGACCGAAATCGGGAAGGAGGTTGCTGACCGAATCTATGAACGCCATAAACTGCTCTCCTCCTGGCTGGAGCAGCTTGGAGTCAGTCCAGAGGTTGCTGTTGCCGATGCCTGCAGGATTGAACACGTCATCAGCGCAGAAAGCTTTGAGGCAATCAAAAAGCATTTTTTATAGAAGGAAAAGAGAGACATTCACATCAAGGTGTACGTCTCTCTTTTTATGTTCCGCCTTTGGCTCAGTCCAATATCTTATTCAGGGTGCTGTACAGATTGTCAATATCTATGGGCTTTGCAATGTGGCCGTTCATACCGCACCTCAGAGCCGCCTGTTTGTCTTCCTCAAACGCATTGGCAGTCATCGCCAGGATTGGGATCCCGGCAAGCTCCCGATCCGCCAATTCACGGATTTCCCTGGTCGCCTCGTATCCATTCATTACCGGCATCTGGACATCCATGAGTACCAGCTGATAATATCCATGTTCTGATCTGCTGAGCATCTCCACTGCAATCTGTCCGTTTTCCGCAATCTCGACTTCAAAGCCTGCATCGCCCAGAATGGCCTCGGCGATCTCCTGATTCAGTTCGTTATCCTCCGCCAGCAGAATGCGCCCGGTATGGAAATCCGGCAGCTTATTCTCCGCTGATTTTTTCTCCTCTCCCTCATCCGCATTCACGATCGAATACAGACAGCTTCTGAGTTCCGAGAAAAACAGCGGCTTGCTGCAGAATGCGGTTACCCCTGCTTCCGTGGCTTCTTCCTCAATGTCTGACCAGTCATATGCTGTAAGGACAATGACCGGCACATTTCCTCCCGTTTCCTTTCGGATCCGGCGGGTCACTTCCACGCCGTTCATATCCGGAAGCATCCAGTCAATGATATATACACAGTATTCATCCCCGCGCATGACCGCCTGGTGGGTGCGCAGCACCGCTTCCTTTCCGGACAGCGTCCATTCCGCGCGCATTCCGATCTGCCCCAGCATATAGGACACACTGTCGCAGGTGTTGAAATCATCATCCACGACCAGCGCCCGGCAGTTCTTCAGTTCCGGAATATTCTGAGGCTCCCTGACACCGGAATGCAGACGGAATGTGAAGGAAACAATAAATTCCGTACCTACGCCCTGCTCACTTTTTACTTCAATAGAACCGTTCATCATATCCACGATATTCTTCGTGATCGCCATCCCCAGCCCGGTTCCCTGGATTCCGCTGATGGTACTGTTTTTCTCCCGTTCGAAAGGTTCAAATATATGGGCTACAAATTCCTCGCTCATGCCGATACCAGTATCCCGGATATGAAATTCATAACTTGCATATTCTGTCGTCGGCCTGGGCTTTTCCATCACCCGCATACTGATGATACCGCCTGCAGTTGTATACTTGATTGCATTGCTCAGAAGATTCAGAAGAACCTGATTCAGCCGGAGCTTATCACAGTAAATGTCCTCGTCCAGAACATCCACCGTATCAATATACAGTTCCAGCTGCTTCGCATGGATATCTGACTGTACGATACTTCTCAGGCTGTGCAGGATATCCGGCAGGCTGCAGGGCTTCTCTTCCAGATGCATCTTGCCGCTTTCGATCCGGCTCATATCCAGCACATCATTGATCAGACTCAGCAGATGGTTGCCTGAAGTCATGATTTTTTTCAGGTACTCTTCCACTTGCTCCGGCCGGTCAATATGAGTGATCGCAAGAGCCGTAAAGCCCACGATTGCATTCATCGGAGTTCGGATATCATGGGACATATTGGAAAGAAATACACTCTTTGCCTTGCTCGCCCGGTTCGCCTGCAGAAGCGCGTCCTGCAGCAGATTCTTCTGCTCCATCTCGTTTCGGATCTCATCATCCACACTGCGCAGCCCCAGGACGATGCTGTGTCCATCCTTCCAGATTCCGGCACGCACGACCTTTATTTGATAATACTTCATCTCTCCGTCCCGGAACGTGCGGAAATTCACATAATAGGGATTCTTTTCCTCCAGTACCTTTTTGAGGTTTTCCTGAGAAAAATCCTGTCGAAGCGTCTCCCGGTCTTCCTCATATACAAACTCCTGTATGTAGCGTTCCATACTGTCATGGAATGAAAGTCTCTCCGTAAAGATATCTCCGAACAGCTTCCTGCTGCTTTCCCTCATCCGGAGTGAACTGCCTGCCCCCGTGTCCAGATCATAGAAGCAGACGATATTATAATCAATACTGAGCGCCTGCACAAGCTCCATATGGCGCCTTTCTTTCTTTTCCTCCTGCAGCTTCTGGGCCGTACAGTCCAGAAGGAACCGCTGATAGAACAGCTCTCCTTTTTCTTTCATGAGCTTGACATTGCCCATGATATGCAGGATCCGTCCATCCCTGTGCCGCACACGGTACTCGACGCTGACGCTGTCTCCTTCTGTCTTCAGCTCCCGGATGGATTCTCTGAGCTTATCCTTATCCTCCTCGATCACAGAATCCGCGACCATGTCAAAGCCTTCCTCAATCAACTCCTCCTGGGAATCGTATCCCAATATATTGAGCGCGGCCCGGTTGACGCTGAGAATGCGGGAACCATCCACAGAATGAGTCATGACGCCGCACTCCATGGTAGTAAAAATGGTCTCCAGGGTATGGTTCTTCTGGATGATCTCCTGTTCATAAGCCCGCTCCTGGGTGATATCAATCGCCACTCCAACGGTCCCCATGACACTTCCGTCCAGATCATACAGCGGGGATTTGTATGTTGTCAGCAGTCTTGTGCCGTCGCCGGTCTTCACGGTTTCCTCAGATACACAGGTCTTTTTCGTATTCATGACCTCAAGCTCCGATTCGATACAGGCCGGGTCGTCATGCTCCACATCCCAGATATACGCATGTCCGCGGCCTTCCACCTGCTCCTTGGTCTTATTGACCGTCCGGCAGAAGCTGTCATTGACTTTCGTGTGAATGCCCTTCTTATCCTTATACCAGATCAGGTTCGGAACATTGTTGATAGTGGATTCAAAAAAATGGCTAGTCTGCCAGAAATCCCTGCTCATCTTACAGGTCTGCTGCCATCTCAAAAAGCGAAACCTGATCTCGTCGTCTGACATAGGCATGGTCCATATATCCTTAATCTCTGACAGTCTGTCTGTCAGAAGAAGGATCTGATCTTTCTCTGCAAGCAGGATCAGCTCCGCCTCTTTTCTCTTGGCCGAAAGGAGCTTCGGCACTGCCTCCAGGACATCCACATCCTGCAGGTCTGCAAGGATCACATCCGCCCTGGCTGCAAGGTCCGCGTCAGGCCTGCTGCTCTCGGAAAAATCGTGCGTAAAATGCGCAAGCGGGGACATTCCTTTTATAATCTCAAATACTTTTCGCTGATGACCTGCCAGGTAGAATTGAACATTACAATGGTACATACCTGTATATCCTCCTAAATTTGCCCTTGATTCGCCTCATGGTTGTGTATTTCATAAGCACTTGCCCGGTGATACGCGGAGCAGCTATATTCACACGAAAGCAGCCGCCACTATTACCGATAGTGACGGCTGACACAAACATTACTCAAACTCCGTACAGAAAACCCAACACTGGCAGCTTTTCTGTATACATAGGTATTCAGAGGGTAGCCGCCTCTGCTTTCCCTCTCTTTACTTAATATATCATATCAAAATAGCTTTTTCAAGCATAAAATACCTGATTCACGCATGACAAAGTTTTGACTTTTTTTCATTTTGTGATACAATACGCATAAGACATTTAGGGCGGCAGTTTATATGTTTTTGCATCGGTAGCGCAGCAAATGCACTATCCTGTTCCGAACAGTTACAAGGAGTCGATACTATGCATAATAACAAGAAGTCAGACTTGATTTTAGATTCCATGCAGAAGCTCATGCAAAAAAAGGATACCCGTTCCATCTCCGTCAGTGAGATCGCGAAGGAAGCGGGGATTGGCAAGGGGAGCATTTATTATTATTTCAAATCCAAAGAAGAGATTGTTGACGCTGTGATCGAGCGTTCTTACTCCGATGCGATCCGGCAGGCCAAGGAACTGGTGCAGGCTCCGGGCCTGGACGCACTGACCAAAATGGAGATCATTTTCCGGACCTGCCGGGATTCCTCCATGGAGCTCTCCCGGCAGGAGGCCGGCAGCTATATGGAACTGCAGCAGAGCGCCTTGCTGCATCAGCAGTATATCTATATCATGATCCGCAATCTGCGCCCTATCCTGGCCGATATCATCCGCCAGGGCAATCAGGAGGGATCCATCGTCTGCAGTTCTCCTGAGGAAGTTGCAGAAATCGTCCTGATCATCCTGACGATAAAATTTGATACCTATCTTTCTAATTCCGATGCGGCACAGACGCAGAAAACACTGGATGTTTTTACTTACATGCTGGAGACCAGCTTTCAGATCGAGAAAGGACGGCTGGATTATATCTGGTCGGCTTAGAAGGGGGAACCATGTTATGAGCAGCAGAAAGGATACCTATTTTTCTATACTGGATATTGGAAATATGTTCGAAGATTCCGGGCACCGTACCCGTTTTAAAGAACTGCTTGACTGCTATGGGGATTTTCCTTTTTTTTCAAAAGGATTGTGCAAATGCATGTATCTTTCCGCATGGGATGAGGAGCATTTCTGTATCATGCTGGAGATCCTCACGGATCTGAGCCTTGGCCGGGAGACAAGCACCCGGGAAATGCGGGTCAAAGGAGAAGCCCTTGCCGAAGAACGCCATGATGCGGAATATTATGTCTATCAGCTTTCCAATGCATTTCTTGACAATGTACCTTACCATCTGCCTGAAGCAGCGGCGGTTCCGCAGGAAATCCTGCACATCATCTCCCGCGCCCTGCAGGCAGCAGAATTGATCGATCAGGCATAGCAGCGGCTCCCGGCCGGTACGGCATTGGGTAGGGGGCCGCTTTTTGTGCTGCCGGCGCAAGGTTATTTAGATCTATTCCTTAGAGCACAGCACCACGATCTTTCTCGGGGTGGTCTGAGGCGGGATGCTTCTGGTTGTTACCGTATAGTAGACCAGGAGTGTCCGGTTTCCGATGTCGCAGAAAAAGTTCTGGCCGTTGATGGTCTCGATCTCTGTGCTGCGGGCCTGATTCAGCTGCAGAGAACGGTCCTCTGCAATCAGATCGCTGTCAAAATACTTCAGCGCGATCTGTTCGTTTTTTCCAAGCACTGCAATGATCACTGCACGGTATTGGGGCGGAAAGATCATTGGTACCGGCAGGGTTTTGTCATAAAATGCCGCCACGCGCATTCCCGGGCGGAGCTGCCTGCAGTCGATCACTTCTGTCTCCGAATCAATCACAATATTTACAATGCCTTCACCTACACGAAGGGCGATCATCTGACTGCAGCAACCGCTGCCAGTAAAATTCAGGACAATACCCACAACCGGATCCAGATTCGCATATTCCATATAAAAGACTCCTTTTGCAGCCGATTATATATCGCTGCTTTTTTATTAAAATATGGAGAGCCGACGGAAATGGTTCCTGAACTCTGCCGCCGAACTGCGGAGGAGAGTAAGATATACGTTACTGGCCCCACCCTGACCGGGTGCTCACAATAACAGATATACAAAAAGATATGAAAATCTTGTACAAAGTGACAATTGACGTACAGGCTATTTTGTGCGAAAATAACAATAGTGTGATGTTAATTTAACATACCTTATATCCACATTCAAAAAAAGCTGCCGGCCGCAGTTTTTTCGGATGGAACGACGGAGGTTATATAAGGTATCCGGCATTATACGCGAGAAAAAATCATACATATTTGAAAGGAGTATTAACATGATTTATTCACATGAAGTAGAAATGATGTGTCCGGTAGCCCAGGGTGCGAATCACGGACCAGCTCCGATCCCGGAAGAAGCAAAATGGGTCAAAGCAAAAGAAGTGAAAGACATTTCCGGCTTTACACACGGCGTTGGCTGGTGTGCTCCGCAGCAGGGTGCATGTAAGCTGACACTCAACGTAAAGGACGGTATCATCCAGGAAGCGCTCGTTGAGACACTGGGATGTTCCGGTATGACCCACTCCGCAGCAATGGCTTCCGAGATCCTTCCGGGCAAGACCATTCTGGAGGCGCTGAATACAGACCTTGTATGTGATGCCATCAACACGGCTATGAGAGAATTATTCCTTCAGATTGTTTACGGAAGAACCCAGAGCGCATTTTCTGAGGACGGACTTGCGATCGGCGCAGGCCTGGAGGACCTCGGAAAAGGACTTCGCTCTCAGGTTGGCACCATGTATGGAACACTGGCAAAAGGGCCTCGTTATCTGGAGATGGCAGAAGGCTACGTAACAGGAATCGCGTTGGACGACAATGGTGAGATCATCGGATATAAGTTCGCAAATCTTGGAAAGTTTACAGATTTCATCAAAGCAGGCGATGAGCCGAATGTAGCATGGGAGAAGGCGCAGGGACAGTATGGCCGTGTTGCTGATGCTGCTAAGATCATTGACCCGCGTAAAGAATAGTCTGACGATTACCAGGGGTTTCTAAAATAATTCAGGAGGATAATGAGATGGCTTTATTTGAATCATATGAGAGAAGAATTGATAAAATCAATGAAGTTTTGAACAGCTATGGCATTGCTTCTATCGAAGAGGCAGAGAAGATCACAAAGGATGCCGGGCTTGATGTGTACAACCAGGTAAAGGGGATTCAGCCGATCTGTTTTGAAAATGCATGCTGGGCTTACACGGTAGGCGCTGCGATCGCGATCAAGAAGGGATGCAAGACCGCGGCTGACGCGGCAGCAGCAATCGGGGAAGGCCTTCAGGCTTTCTGTATTCCGGGATCTGTTGCGGATCAGCGTAAGGTAGGTTTAGGACACGGCAACCTTGGCAAGATGCTTCTGGAAGACGAGACAGATTGTTTCGCATTCCTGGCAGGCCACGAGTCCTTTGCTGCAGCAGAAGGCGCGATCGGTATTGCTGAGAAGGCAAACAAGGTTCGTAAAAAACCTCTGCGCGTAATCCTGAACGGACTTGGAAAAGACGCTGCAAAGATCATTTCCAGAATCAATGGATTTACTTATGTTGAGACAGATTATGACTACTTCACAGGAGAACTGAAGGAAGTTCAGAGAATCGCTTACTCTGACGGACTTCGCTCCAAGGTAAACTGCTACGGCGCAAATGACGTCCGCGAGGGTGTTGCGATCATGCACAAGGAAGGCGTTGATGTTTCCATCACTGGTAACTCCACCAACCCGACTCGTTTCCAGCATCCGGTAGCAGGTACTTATAAAAAGGAATGTGTAGAACAGGGCAAGAAATACTTCTCCGTAGCATCTGGCGGCGGTACAGGACGTACACTGCATCCGGATAACATGGCAGCAGGCCCGGCTTCTTATGGTATGACAGATACCTTGGGACGTATGCACTCTGACGCTCAGTTTGCAGGTTCCTCCTCCGTACCGGCTCATGTTGAGATGATGGGTCTGATCGGCGCTGGTAATAACCCGATGGTCGGCATGACTGTTGCGGTTGCGGTTTCTGTAGAGGAAGCGGCGAAGGCTGGGAAGTTCTAAAGAATAGCGTATTTTCAAGGGTTTCCGTTGATGTGGATTGTCAGCGGAAGCCCTTAATTTTGCCACGCAGCACACAAGTAACACACAGGTAGCACACATGAGGTAGCACACAAATGTTAAGCATAAAAAAACCGTTACCCAAAGCAGGAGGGTATCGGTCTTGATATTTATATCAAATTTAATTTTGTAAAATTGCAGTTGTAGTCATATCCGAATATGGTAAATGGTTCATTTCCACATCTAAAATCTAGGTCAAGACTTTTGAGCATGAACAGTAATCCATGATAACCGCCTAATCTAGCCAAGTCAGAATTGTGTGAAATATTGGCATGATTATAAATAATGCAGTCAAGGTCTTTGAATTTTGGGAAAAGATGTTTGTATAGTTCGACTATTAGCGTTTCTTTTAGTAATGGATTTACTAACGATAAGATGGGAGTGTAAAATAAAGTGTGTAAGTTAGAAATACAATAAAACTAACTGCATACTTTATTTTTCTATATAAGGTGTGCTACACTCAAAGAAAGGATGAGTACAGCACTTATGGCAAAGAGAAAGAACCGTAATACAAAAGGGGCGGCAATCGCCCAGGCAATCTTGGAACAATACCAGCCGCAGACAAAAGAAGAAATGCAGGATGCAATCAAAGATATTTTGGGGCCTATGTTTGAAGCCATGCTCCAGGGGGAGATGGACAGCCATCTCGGATATGATATAAATGACCATGGGTATAAGGAAACAACAAACCGCCGAAATGGATACATACACAAAAATGTAAATACCGCTTACGCAGAGATTCCGGTCGACGTCCCGAGGGACAGGGATGCAACCTTTGAGCCGCAGCTTATCCCTAAACGCACAAAGGATATCAGTGGAATCGAGGACAAGGTTCTCGCCATGTATGGGAAAGGGATGAGCCAGCGTGATATTGCAGACACGATCGAGGATATCTATGGCTTTGAGATCTCCCATGAAACGATATCCACAATCACAGACCGTGTCATAGATACGGCAAATGAATGGCAGAACCGCCCCCTGAAGAAATTTTATACGTTTTTGTTTGTAGATTGCCTGTATGTCTCCATCCGTAAGGAAATGGAAACCAAGAACTGCGCAGTGTATGTGATACTTGGTTATGACGTGAATGGCGTGAAAGACATTCTTGGCATCTGGATTGGGGAATCCGAGGGAAAACATTATTGGATGCAGATTTTTGATGAGATCAAGGCCCGCGGAGTGGAGGACATCCTGTTCATCAGCATGGACGGTGTTTCTGGGCTTGAAGAAGGGGCGCGCTCCATTTTTAAAGATGTGGTGGTACAGCACTGTATTGTGCATCTGATCCGTAACTCTATGAAATATATCCCATCAAAGGAATATAAGAAATATACCGCACAGCTTAAAAAGATTTATGGAGCAGCCAGCCTGAAAGCGGCGGAAGCGGAATTCGAACGGTTCCGGCAGGCATGGAGCAGTTATCCCGGGGCTGTGGATGTATGGCTGCGTAACTGGACCCATGTAGAGCAGCTATTCAATTATGGGAGCGCCGTCAGAAAAGTAATGTATACAACTTATACCGACAAAAAAACTATACCGACATTATGTTGGAGCCAGCCATCCACCGTAATCCGCAGAAAAATGTCGGCATAGTTTTTGCTTATAAACGATATAAGGATTTTGCTATATCCTTTCTCTTCCAGTTTTTCTCCGCATTCTCTCCACTCGGATTTGCCTTTTCAATCGCCTTGGAAAGGGTATCCAGTGTTACAAAAGCATAGAAACCAGATGTAGTAGAAATATTTTCATGCCCAAGCATCTGCTGGATATAGGATAAAGGGCAACCCTCCTGATACAGGCTCATAGCATGCGTTTTCCGTACCATATGAAAATGTACTGATGATGGCATGCCGATACCTTCATTCCTGCATTTTTCTGTATATTTTTTCAATACTTTCTGTATGCAGTCATCAGAGAGACTGTGTATCCGGCCATGGGTAACAGAATAAAATAAAGGTGCTTCCATATCCGGGATATCACTATGGAATTCCCTGATATACCTGCGCAGATGCTGGACGGTTTTACCCATTAGGGGGACACTGCGGTATTTTTCCCCTTTCCCAAGTTTCCTGATATAAGGCTTTTCCGCATCAAGAAACAGGCTGCCAACTTTTAGTTTTGTCATTTCCCCAATCCGCATGGCGGCATCATAGCCGAGAATCAGCAGCATCTTGTTCCGACGTTCCGACTGTTTTTCTGTTCCAGGCGCGTTAAGGATTGCTTCCATCTGGTAATCCTCGAAATATTCGATCTCCCCAGCCGGAGCACTCAGACTTTGTATGGTCTTGCTTGAAGCAGAAAGAGGCGTAATGTCTATACATTCTTCTGATGCATAAGATAGCAGGGATCTTATCGCGGTCATCCGAAGGTTGCAGGTCTTAGGACTCCATTTTTTATCTTCTGTCATCCACATAAGATACTCTTTCAGATTTTCTTTACCCAAGTCAGAGAAACAAATGTTTTCACGCCGGATTCCTTTTGCATTCTCAAGATATTCAATACAAATATTTAGTGACACCCGATAAGCGGCAACTGTATTCAGGCTCTTCTTTCTTATCTTTAGTAATTCATAGTCCAGAAAACGCCGGGCTGTCTCCCAGAAAAAAACATTGTCAAGGTCTTTTGTCTTAGTTTTCCTCATTGTCATCCACCTCCGGTATCAGCCTTTCTGAATGTTTAGAACGAGCGGCTATTTCACCATAAATGTCTGGCACAATGTGAAAGTAGTAAAGCGTGTTTTTTACATCAGTATGTCCCATATAGCGCATAAGGTAAGGGAGCATTGCGTTTACATCCTTTCCATCACGAAGCTACCTGTTCATATTTGCATAAACAAAATGATGCCGAAAATCATATGCGCGAATGCTTACTCCGGAATCTTTCTTTTCTGGAAAGGCAGAATACCAGAACCGCAGAAAGTTTTTTTCAAGCATAGCAGCACCATAAGGTTTATCAGCCCTATTCGGGAAAAACATCCTGCGTTCTGGGAACAGGCAGCTGATATGCCGGTCATAAACATCCAAATATTCTATAAGATCTCCGGAAATATAGATCCTCCGGCTTTTGAGACCTTTGGATTGAAGGACATCAAAATAGCCTTTATCCAGATACACATCTTTTCTGGCAAGTATGCGCACTTCCTTACAGCGGAGGCCACAACAGTACAGAAGACGGAACATAGCCGGTAGTACCAGATGGCGACCTTTGTAATGCGGATCATCCCTGACGTTGTCGCATTCCCGGAAAAATGCGGAAATCTCTTCCTCTGTAAAAAATAAGGCGGAACCGGTGTCGGAAGCCGGGTTCTGCCTGTTGGAATCAGATATGCATCCAGATATCCACGGGCGATAAGATAACGGCTGAATTCACGTAGGAATGCAGCAGCATTATAAAGGCTTCCCGGAGCATCTTCATATTTTTCTAGGAAAGCTTCAACACTTTTTCTGTCTGGGACTGTGATCTCCGGGTTGGCTTCTGTTGCAAACTGGATATACTTTTCCAGATAATAAGCTCCTGTCTGGTATACGCCTCCATTCTGCTTTTTATATTCAACAAACTGATCTGCCAAAGTATTCAGAGAAGGATTAAGCATCTGCGCTCCCTCCCTTCCAGACAATCGGAAACGGCAGTGTACAGGCGGCAAGGGAGACCGCATCTGTCGAGAGATATACCGAGACAATGTTCGGATCCCTGTGTCCGAGCACCGCTGAAATATCGGACATGGGAACACCCGACCGGAGCATGGAGGAAGCGGCATGGTACCTTGTCATGCGGCTGCCGGACATCCGCCCTTCTTTTTGGACACCGGCTAATCGTTCCATTTTTTGCAGGATCGGCCGTATGGCTCCTGCGCCCAGTTTCCCAAACGGTGCCGTATTCTTTAGAAATACATGTGCGTCTTCGCTTTTCGGGCGTTCTTTCAGGATATAATCAGCGATCGCATTTCCATAAGATGCCCTCAGCGGTATAGCCAACGGCTTTTTGGTCTTGTCCTGGCAAATGTAAATGACATCCTTTTCCCAATCAATATCTTTAAGCTTTAGTGAACAGATATCCGTTCCGCGCAGTCCCGTTTCCAGCAAGAGCCTGCAGACCGCCGTGTCTCTCATGGTCATCTGTCCGGATGCGAGCAGAACTCCAATGGCTTCAGATTCTTCTTTGTTATAGACTTCTATGATCTTTGCTTCACGGGGGAGATGTGCAGGTATTTCCAATAAAAACCTTTTTGTATATGCATTTCTCGATAGGAACTTCCGAAACCCGGACAGTGCACTGCCGATTGTCGTTGGGCGGTATTTCCCATCACGGTAAAGGGACGTGATAAACCGGCTTATATCATTGCTTTTAAGATCAGATAAAAATTCGTAGTTGTTTTCCTGACAAAAAATCAAAAAATATGTAACAATGCGTCTATACCCAACGATAGTATTCCGGCTGAGGCCATCCTCTTCCATCTGTTTGAGGAATTTTTCCAGTTCCATGCGGAATGCTCTGACATGGAGAAGCTGACAGATACTTTCAGACTTTTGCCTTCCCCAATCGATCATGCCGTTCTCCGCAAGGGACAGAAGCATCCTGATACAGCGCTTCCGGTGAATACGTTCTTTTTTGCCATAATTTCGTTCGCGCATCTACGCAAACACTTCTTCAATTAATCCATTTAGTGTTATTTCATTACCCTTCATCTTTAGAAACCTCCTTTTCTTTCTATGATGAAGGATATTTTCATTAAATGCAAAAACTATGCCGACATTTTTCTGCGGATTACGGTGGATGGCTGGCTCCAACATAATGTCGGTATAGTTTTTTTGTCGGTATAAGTTGTATAACGAAATCGTTATAGTACCACGAATGCCATTGAGTCGGTCAACTCCAGTTTCCGTAAAGTCACAAAAAAAGGCTCCTTCCCCAATGAGGACGCAGTCAGGAAAGCCTTTTATCTGCGGATCGTGGAATTATACAAAAAATGGAATGATCGTCCAGTGCCGAACTGGTCGATGGTGAGGAACCAGCTGGCGATGGATGATAAGATGCAGACCAGAATTTTAAAATACGAAAAATATTAAGACGGGGAGGAACTTATGCATGAGTAGATACTACGACTATTTTGAAGAACAACGTCACACTGACGGAGAAGTTACTATTGATGAATTTATAGCAGAAGCCATGCGGACAGACCTCAAATTTGAGACGTTAGCAGAGGAACTGCAATATCAGCGCACCTCCCGGATAACACTCATGAATGAACTACTTACCTGTTACCAGTACCTGAAAGAGCATGATATGTTACTTTTATATGAGGCTTATAGAAATGGTGAGGAGCTACCCTTTGATTGAGCTTCAGATAATAAATATGGCGGTCATATGACCGCCGAAAAATTAATTTACACATTTTACTTGACAAACCCGGAAAATTCACTTTTAACTTGTACTTTTTCTTGACATAGTACCACTTTTGAGTTGGTAAAGATTTTGGGCGCCAGATTTTCATAAAAACCAGCGGATTTCCGGAATTGGAAAAACGGTTTGGGAAGTTTGTAAAATGGGGTTTATTTTTCAGAAATAAATTTATCTACCAAATCAACAAGCTCTTTTGCCGTCTGGATCTGTCTTTCCGCTTCCTCTTTACTTGCAATATAAAATTCATCATAATCACTTGCATGTCTGATCTTCGCTGCCTTTGATATGTTTCTCCCGATTTCCCTTGGAAACCTATCTGTATGAACATAATTTTTGTTGAAATATCCTATCGTATCTTTATGTTTTTTAAACGCTATCGGCTCCAAACATAATACAGCAGTCAATGAATAATAAATTGAATAATACGCCCTATTATTTGCCGCTTTTAGCCTCTCATTATCGAAAAGAAGTTCTGCGGTATCAAGTTCTTCCCTCGCTCTTTCCAATTTGTATCTGGCCAAATCTTTTCCATAAAATTCCTGTCTCATACTGCCACTCCATCTTTTTCAATATTCATAAAAAAGGGATATACAACCTTCCACTGTTCATAAATCTGTATGCTCTGAACAGACGGATTTATCTCCATTCCATACTGCATTTCAAAATCATAAGTGATATCATAAACCTTGTCTGCATAAACACTTATCTCTTCTGGCTTTACATCTACCAAAATCATAATATCCATATCTGAGTCCTGCTTAAAATCACCTCTAGCATAGGAGCCATACAAAATCATCTTGTTAAAACCTTTTCCCAACACCTGTGCAACTGCTTCCCGATAGCTTTCCAATAAAACAGATAGCTTATGCGACATTCCGATCATCTCCTTTTTGATATTGTATCATGTTCTCTTTCTAATATCTATAACTTCTTTTCATTGCAAATGGCATTCCCACACCATTCACAAGGGTTTCTTCCTTCAAAATAACCAGGCAAACTTCGCCTTACGCATTCAATTCTTCCCCCAATATTTCTAAGCTTTTTTCTTACGATTTCTTTGCACGACCGCACTCTTAAACGCCTTCATCATGGCTGGCGACAACTCTCCGCAATCCTCATCAAAGTTAATTGGGCTTTTTTCGCCTCTTCAACCTCTTTTAATTGTTCTTCCGTAGCTTTTTGTCCACTTTCAATAATTAATGTTCTGGTCATAATAAAGCTCCTTTTCTGCATTAGTTGCAAGCCTGGCTGAAATTAATCGAATCGTTTCCTTTCGTTCTGTAAATACTACAAACAGTACATCGCCGACTTTCCCTATCGCAATATATCTATCCTCATCAACACTATGTTCAAAATCAAACATTTCAATGTAATAAGAATCATGGTCGTTCCTCTTAGATTATTCTATGTTAACAGTATACCATTAAATAACCAATCCATCAATTGCATTTTCCCTAAGCTCTATTAGCCTAATCACCTAAAAGGCATAATTCGGTATTGGCAGTTCTTGTAGTCTCTTCTACATAATCACAATACTTTGAAATCAATTCATAAATTTCTTCAGATACTAACTCATTCTGTATTATTTTCAGTAGCTTTATACCATTTCGTATAACTTTTTTCTTTAGTTCAGCCCCCATTAATTCATCATTTATCATATCTACTGTTTCTGAAATTGTAAGGGAATAGTTATCATGTACCTCTGAAAGCTTATCTTTAATCGATTTTGTAAGCCGATTTAATTTTTTTACTGATAGGGTTATATTGGTATTATTTTCTTTGTACTGATATCTGGATAGCATGTCAAACTTTATGTTTAAAATATCAGAAAATAATTTGTAATTTTCCACTATTAACACACATAACTTTTCTCTTGCACGAGAAATCGCTTGATACAATAACTTATAAAAAAGCAAATCTGGATTGGGATGTTCTTTTCCCTGTATTCTTCTCTCTTTGTCATATCTAAAATTTTTATCCATCATAATCATAACTTTATCATATTCTTGTCCTATAACATGATGTGTATCATAATTATTTGGATATAGGTCAATCGAATTCCTATAATACATTGATTGGGTATATGATATAAATATATAGCCTTTCTCATCATACAAGTTAATCAATCTCTTTGCTTCTTCTATATTATTCGCAAATAACACATCGATATCCGAATAATCCATATATCCTCTAGCTCGGTTATTCAAATTCATCATTGTTCTTGTGAAAGAAGCTATTTCTTTACTTGTTCTTATCTTATCTGACAACGTATATTCCATAAATCCATCAATCTTCTGCAACTTAGCTGGAATATTTCTCTCTTCTTCTGTTATTGATAAAGATTGTGCATAATCATAAGCAAAAATTACAGTTTTAGATTCAGAAATTACCTCCTTTATTATTTTTTCAAATGTAGACGAATAAATTCTTTGAGATTCATCTACAAATATAAATTGATATCTTTTTAAATTTTCAACTCCATCACCATTCAACTCCATCACCATTCAATTCCTTTGCTGAGAAAATAGTTACATTATCCCACTTTACACTTAATATTCTATGTCCATCACATAAAATACCACTATGAATCAAGCAACAATTTTCTCCTCTCTCTGCTATTTCCTTAATAATATCATATAGCAGAAGAGTTTTACCAGTTCCCGCTTTTCCTTTTATCCCTAAAACATATTCCTTATCATTCACTAAAATCAAATCTACTATCTTTTTCTTTATATCATGCTGTTGATTTGTCAAAAAATAATCACCATACATAAATTTTTGATGTGAATTTAAAGGAGAAATAAGGTAACTATTCGCCTGAAACAAAGATTCAAGGTTCTCCCCAAGACTCTCCTGAAATAACTGCATGGTATCTTTTAAATCCTCTACCCC